>CAFBQU010000001.1_pt1 | contig 122370 bp, 114 predicted proteins | sample 7270051 | NCBI WGS metagenome assembly CAFBQU01 (sample SAMEA6814184, study PRJEB35770) | uncultured Acidimicrobiaceae bacterium | biome: Freshwater; feature: Freshwater reservoir; material: water | place: Czech Republic | collected 2016-11-09 | depth 30m m
TACAAAGGTGACCCGAACGCCGAAGATGATCGGCGCCCAGGTACCGATTAGTTATTTCTGGCTGGCAACTTTTGCGCGAACAATGTTGAGCGCAGAACCAGCTTTGAACCATTCCACTTGCTCGGGGCTAAAGGTGTGCTTTGCTTCGAAGTCAACAGTGGAGCCATCAGCCTTTGTGATGCGACATGTGATGGGCTTGTCGGGAACTGGTGGAAGACCCATCACGCTGATGCGATCGTCTTCGCCGATGAGTTCGTATGTTGCAGGGTCAGAAAATGTGAGTGGAACAAGACCTTGCTTCTTCAAGTTTGTTTCGTGAATACGAGCAAACGAGCGAGCGAAAATAACTACGCCACCGCGGAAGCGTGGTTCCATTGCAGCGTGTTCGCGTGATGAACCTTCACCGTAGTTTTGATCGCCAATTGCACACCATGAAATGCCAGTTTGCGAATAACGCTTTGCAATTTCTGGATACAGACGAGTGCCGCCATCGGTGATGTCTTTGCCTTCGCCAGTTGCGCCGTTGAATGCGTTGATAGCACCAATGAACAAGTTGCCAGAGATGTTCTCTAAGTGACCGCGATAGGTAAGCCATTTACCTGCTGCAGAAATATGGTCGGTGGTGCACTTGCCTTTTGCTTTCATGAGCACAGGAAGATCGATGTAGTCGGAACCATCCCACGCAGTGAATGGTTCGAGCAACTGCAAGCGATCGGAGGTGGGGCTCACTGCAACAGTGATTTTGCTGCCATCTGCTGGTGGTTGTGTGAAGGTGTCAACACCTGGGTCGTAACCATTTGCAGGAAGCACTTCGCCAACAGGAGCAGAGAGCAATACTTCAGTGCCGTCTGGCGCGGTGATGGTGTCGACCGTTGGGTCGAAGTCGAGTCGACCCGATAATGCAATGGCAATAACAGTGTCGGGGCTAGTAACGAACGACAAGGTGTTTGCTGAACCATCGTTGCGCTTCGGGAAGTTGCGGTTGAACGAGTTCACAATGCTGTTGGGTTTTGCGGTCACGTCGGCGTGACGTTCCCACTGACCAATGCACGGGCCACATGCGTTGGCAAGCACAGTTGCACCAATTGCTTCGAGGTCTGCCATGAGGCCATCGCGTTCAATGGTGGCGCGAATTTGTTCTGACCCTGGTGAGATGAGCAACTCTGTTTTGGCGCGCAAGCCACGCGCAGCTGCTTGGCGAGCAACCGATGCTGCACGTGTGATGTCTTCGTATGAAGAGTTGGTGCAACTACCAATGAGTGCTGCAGAAACTTCAAGAGGCCAGCTGTTTTCACGCGCAGCGTCGCCAACGCCAGCACCAACTTTGTGCGCACGATCTGGTGAGTGAGGGCCGTTAATGAGTGGCTTCAATGAGTTGAGATCAATTTCAATGAGCTGGTCGTATTGCGCGCCATCGTCGGGGCGCAGTTCGCTCGCAACTTTGTCGGCTGCAGCAGCAATGTCGGCACGGCCTGTTGCTTGCAAATATTTCGCCATGTGTTGGTCGTAAGAGAACACTGAACACGTTGCACCAATTTCTGCACCCATATTGCAAATAGTTGCTTTGCCCGTTGCAGAAATGGAGTCGGCACCGTCACCGAAGTATTCAACAATTGCACCTGTTCCGCCTTCAACGGTGAGTACGCGAGCAACTTCCAAAATGACGTCTTTCGGACTCGACCAGCCAGAAAGTGTGCCGGTGAGTTTGATACCAATAACTTTTGGCCAACGCACGTTGAACGGGAAGCCGGTCATGACGTCAACAGCGTCGGCACCACCAACACCAATTGCCACCATGCCCAAACCACCAGCGTTTGGCGTGTGGCTGTCGGTACCAATCATCATTCCGCCAGGGAATGCGTAGTGCTCAAGAACAACTTGGTGAATAATGCCGCTGCCTGGTCCCCAAAAACCAATGCCGAACTTTGCAGAAACAGAACGCAAGAAGTCGTACACCTCTTTGTTGGTATCGATGGCAACACCCATGTCGATGCGTGCACCGGTCTTGGCCATAATGAGGTGATCGCAGTGCACGGTTGATGGCACCAATGTTTCGGGAAGACCAGCGGTCATGAACTGCAAGAGTGCCATTTGGGCTGTTGCGTCTTGCATGGCAACACGGTCGGGGCGGAAGTCGGCGTAGCTGCGGCCGCGCTCCATCTCTTGGTTCGCAGGGTCGGCGAGGTGGTTAATGAGAATTTTTTCGGTGAGCGACAATGGGCGACCAAGGCGCTTGCGGCCAAGGGCTGCGCGTTCCACAAGGGTGCCATAGACGGCATTCACGAGTGAGATGGGGGTTCCTGCTGACACGGCCATTGGGGGCTCTTTTCTCTCGAGCAAGCCGGGTTGCCCGCGGAACTTGCAAATGTGTGCTGTGTAGACAACTCTAATACAAGTGAGGACCATTCGCTATCAGCAGATTGCCGAGAACCTGCGCGAACGCCTCGTCGCAGGCAATTTCGTTGCCGGCCGGATGTTGCCGAGTGAGTCAGAGTTGTCGGCTGAGTTCTCGGCGAGTCGAGTAACTGTGCGCCGCGCACTTGAAGTGTTGCGCGATGAAGGACTCGTCAATGCCCGACAAGGTTTCGGATGGTTTGTTCCTGGCGACACCGTGCGTCAACCGTTAGGCAAATTGGCAACCATTGAAGAACAAATGCGGGCGAGTGGAGTGACGTCGCAACGACGCATTGTGGAATTCAGTTTTGAATCGGCACCGAAAAAAATTGGAGATGTGTTGGGAACAACTCAGGTGTTGCGCGTGTTGCGTGTGAACCTTGCCGATGGCGAACCCTTTGCCATTGTGACGGTGTGGTGTTCTGCGGAAGTGGGTCAACACTTGTCGCGTCGCGATGTTGAGCAGTCGCCATTTTATGAACTGCTCGATGTTCCACTCAGTGGTGCAACACAAACCATCGGTGCCGATGCGGCTACTCCAGATGACGCAACGATGTTGCATATTCCTGTTGGTTCACCCGTGTTGCGTTGTGAGCGGGTCACGTCCGACACCACTGGTCGCCCAGTGTTGGTATCGCATCACGTGTTTCCCGCTCACCGCACAGAGTTTGTAGTTGACTTGCCGTACACCGAGCCATCAATTGCGCCCAGTGGTTTACGGCTCGTTGACTAGTTGCGAATTACCACTTATCCCAGTGCAAAATGCCATCGAGTGGCAAACGCTTAGCAACCTTGAAGTCGGTTCCGATGGTGTACGCAATGGGGAAGAGTCCGGCTTGGGTGACTTTGTCGAAAGGAATGCCGAGTACTTCAGCGGCGCGCTTTTCGCCTTCGCCGATGAGGTGAATGGTGGTCCAGGCTGAACCCAGGCCGCGCTCACGAGCAGCGAGCATGAACGACCACACTGCAGGAAGAAGTGAACCCCATGCCGAAGCGCCTTGCATGACCGATGCGTTGTCGAGGCGACCGGTGATGCACGGAACGAGCATGAGTGGAACGCGGTGAAAGTTTTCGGTGAGGTACGTTGCCGATTCAGTGATTTTTTCTTTTTGTGCAGAGCGCGGGTCGTCATCTGCGTAGCCGGCGCTCGTTGGGTTTTTTGCGTAAATAGAAAAGTTCTCTTTGTAAATGTCGGCAAGAGCTTTTTTCTTGGCGGCATCTTCCACAACAATCCACTGCCAGCCTTGGCTGTTGGAGCCGGTTGGGGCCTGGAGGGCAATTTGCAGGCAATCTTCCACGACGGAACGAGCAACAGGCTTGTCGAAATCGAGGCGCTTGCGCACGCTGCGGGTGGTGGTGAGTACTTCGTCGGCGGTGAGGTTCAATTTCATCTCTTCAGTGTGTCATGTGGGGCACGGGAGTGCGAGACTGAAACGATGAGCAGCGAAAAGAGAGTCACTATTTCTGTTGTTGGCGGAGTTGCCGATGTGCGCATGAACCGCCCCGACAAGCGCAATGCACTTGATGGTGCAATGTTTGCAGGCCTTGCCGAAGCAGGCGATGAGTTAAAGGCCCGCAAAGATGTGCGCGTGGTGGTGTTGTCGGGCGAAGGCTCGTCGTTTTGCGCTGGCCTCGATTTTGGTTCATTTCAGCAAATGGCCGGTGGGGCAAGTGAAGGTGCTCGTGAACCTCGTGCATCAGACATGCAAGAGGGTCGCATCACGCATCTGGGTCAACAAGCTGCATGGGCATGGCAAGAGATTCCTGTCCCCGTCATTGCCGCGGTGCACGGGCACGCCCTGGGTGGCGGTATTCAAATAGCACTCGGAGCCGACATTCGTATTGTGCACCCCGACACACAAATGTCGGTGCGTGAAGTGCACTGGGGTCTTGTTCCCGACATGACCGGAACCTTGGTGCTCAGCCGTTTGGCGCGTCCCGATGTGGTGAAAGAACTTGTTTTCACCGCCCGTGTCTTTTCGGGCAAGGAAGCTTTCGACCTCGGATTGGCAACGCGCCTGTCGGCCACCCCATTTGACGACGCCATGGCGATGGCGCAAGACATCGCCGAGCGCAGCCCCGATGCCGTGCGCGGCTCAAAAGAACTGCTGAATCGCCTGTTTGCCGCTGGGGCAGCCGAGCAATTCGCCGAGGAACGCCGGGTCATTGGCTCGCTCATTGGCAAGGCCAACCAGGTAGAAGCCGTCATGGCGAACTTTGAAAAGCGGAAAACCGCTTTCATTGACCCCGCCTAAGGCGATAGCCTTTTCTCGCTGGGCCAGCGTCGTCCCAGAGGAAACCTTCAGAACTGCATGGTTCTGATCACAACCCAAAGTTCTCGGAGCGAATTGTCGCGAAAATCGTGACACACGGCGCCGAGAACCCTTACACCTCATTGGAGACTGTTCGTGTCGACGCACAACTCACATTTTTATCCTGCTGCACGTGGTTTGTACGACCCTCGTTTTGAGCACGATGCCTGCGGCGTGTCGTTCGTTGCGCAGATGAAGGGCATTGCGAGCCACAACATTGTGCGACTTGGTATTGGCGCGTTGTGCAACATGGAACACCGCGGTGCAACTGGCGCAGAGGCCGACACTGGTGACGGCGCAGGCATTCTCATTCAAGTGCCCGATGCATTTTGTCGTGCAGTTGCTGGTGTGGAACTTCCTGCTGCTGGCGCGTACGGCGTGGGCTTGGCTTTTATGCCGCAAGGTGCAAGCGAAGTTGCGCTAGCTGCAACACGCATTGAAGCGATCTTCGCCGAATCACAGTTACGCGTTCTTGCTTGGCGAGATGTGCCAGTGAACCCTGCATGCCTAGGTGCAACTGCGCTTGCAGTGATGCCCACCATGCGTCAAATTTTTGTGAGCGATGCACAAGGGTCAAGTGGTATTGAACTCGATCGCAAATTGTTTATTGCACGCAAGCGCGTTGAACATGAATTGCCAGAGGAATTGTCAACGTATTTTCCTTCGTTGTCGGCGCGTACTTTGGTCTACAAAGGAATGTTCACCACGCCAGAACTTGGTGAATTCTTTCCCGACTTGTCTGATGAGCGCATGGAATCGGCTCTTGCTTTGGTGCACAGTCGTTTCAGTACCAACACGTTTCCTTCGTGGCCGCTTGCTCACCCCTACCGCTTCATTGCGCACAACGGTGAAATCAACACAGTGCAAGGCAACCGCAACTGGATGCGTACGCGTGAGTCGTTGCTTTCGAGTGAACTTCTTCCCGACCTAGAAAAAGCATTCCCTATTTGCACTGTTGGCGGGTCCGACTCCATGTCGTTCGACGAAACGTTGGAGGTCATTCACCTTGCTGGGCGTTCATTGCCACATGCGGTTCTCATGATGATTCCTGAGGCTTGGCAAAACAACGACCGCATGGATGCAAAAAAGCGCGCTTTTTACGAGTATCACGGCTCGCTCATGGAGCCATGGGATGGCCCCGCAAGCGTTGCCTTCACCGATGGAACAGTGATTGGTGCAGTACTCGACCGCAACGGGCTACGTCCGAGCAGGTACTGGGTAACAGACGACGACCTTGTAGTAATGGCAAGTGAATCGGGCGTGCTCGACATTGCTCCAGAGCGCGTGGTGAAAAAAGGTCGCTTGCAACCTGGGCGCATGTTCCTCATCGACACCGCACAGGGTCGCATTATTGACGACGACGAAGTGAAGTCTGAACTTGCTGCAATGGCCCCGTACGAAGAGTGGGTTGCGCAAGGAATGGTGAAGTTGGAAGATCTTCCTGAGCGTGAACATGTTGTTTACGGGCACGACAGCGTGTTGCGCCGTCAACAGATGTTTGGTTACACGCACGAAGAGTTGAAAATTATTGTGGCGCCAATGGCGAAAGGTGGTCTTGAACCACTCGGCTCAATGGGTACCGACACTCCCATTGCCGTGTTGTCGAAGCGTCCACGTTTGTTGTTCGATTACTTCCAGCAGTTATTTGCGCAAGTGACTAACCCGCCACTCGACGCCATCCGCGAAGAAGTGGTCACAGCAGTAAGCCGTACCGTAGGGCCAGAAGCAAACCTTCTTTCCGCTGGGCCAGAAGCATGTCGTCAACTCGCCATGCCTTTCCCCATCATCGACAACGACGACCTTGCTCGCATTATTCACATCAACGACGATGGCAACTTGTCACATTTGAAGTCGGCAGTCATTTCTGGTCTCTTTCGTGTGAGTGGCGGCGGAGACGCGCTGCGTGAAGCACTCACACGTGTACGTAGCGAAGTGGAAGCTGCAATTGACGATGGTGCTCGCATCATCATTTTGTCTGACCGCAACTCCGATGAAATTCATGCACCAATTCCTTCGTTGTTGATGACGAGTGCAGTTCATCATCATCTCATTCGCCAGAAAAAGCGCACGCTTGTGGGCCTCATTGTGGAAACAGGCGATGCGCGAGAAGTGCATCACATGGCGCTGCTCATTGGTTTTGGTGCGGCTGCAATTAACCCGTACCTTGCATTTGAATCCATTGACGACATGATTCTGAGTGGTGAAGGTATTGGTCTGCATGGTCTTGGCGGCATCGATGCCGGCAAAGCACGTAAGAACTACATCAAGGCATCTGGTAAAGGTGTTTTGAAGGTGATGTCGAAGATGGGCGTGTCGACGGTTGCTTCATATACCGGAGCACAGATTTTTGAAGCCATTGGTTTGTCGAGCGAACTTGTTGACGAATTCTTCACCGGAACTGTTTCTCGCTTAGGCGGAATTGGGCTCAATGAAATTGCCATTGAGGCTGCAGCACGTCATGGCGCTGCACACCCGTCACGTCCGGAAGAACGTTCACATCGCAAATTGGAATTGGGTGGCGAGTACCAGTGGCGCCGCGAAGGTGAATATCACCTCTTCAACCCCGAAACCGTGTATCGCTTGCAGCACAGCACACGTTCGGGCAGATACGACCTGTTCAAGCAGTACACCGCTGCGGTCGACGACCAATCTCGGAATCTTGCAACTCTGCGTGGGCTCTTCCACCTCAAAACTGGTGTGCGCCCTGCAGTGCCCATCGGCGAAGTGGAATCGGTGAGCAGCATTGTTTCTCGTTTCTCTACTGGTGCAATGAGCTACGGATCCATTTCGGCCGAGGCACATGAAACCTTGGCAATTGCTATGAACCGCATTGGTGGCAAGAGCAACACAGGTGAAGGTGGCGAAGACGCAGAGCGCTTCACGCCAATGGCAAACGGCGACTCAAAGCGTTCGGCAATTAAGCAAGTTGCTTCGGGTCGTTTTGGTGTGACGAGTGAATACCTCGTGAACGCCGACGACATTCAAATCAAAATGGCACAGGGTGCAAAGCCTGGTGAAGGTGGGCAGCTTCCTGGTCACAAGGTGTATCCGTGGGTAGCAAAAACACGCTTCAGTACTCCTGGCGTTGGTCTCATTAGCCCACCTCCACACCACGACATCTATTCCATTGAAGACCTCAAGCAACTCATTCACGACTTGAAGAACTCCAACCCTGCAGCACGTGTACACGTGAAGCTGGTTGCCGAAGTTGGCGTGGGAACTGTTGCTGCTGGTGTGAGCAAAGCCAAAGCCGATGTGGTGCTTATTTCGGGCCACGACGGCGGAACCGGCGCTTCGCCACTGACATCGCTCAAGCACGCAGGAGCCCCATGGGAACTTGGTCTTGCAGAAGCACAGCAAACCTTGATGCTCAACGGTTTGCGCGACCGCATTGTGGTGCAAGCAGACGGCCAAATGAAAACTGGCCGCGACGTCATTATTGCTGCGTTGCTTGGCGCAGAAGAGTTTGGTTTTGCAACAGCACCTTTGGTGGTGAGCGGCTGCATCATGATGCGCGTGTGCCATCTCGATACGTGCCCAGTGGGTATTGCAACACAAAACCCCGAGTTGCGCGCTCGCTTTAGTGGCAAGCCAGAATTCGTTACTAACTTCTTTGAATTCATTGCAGAAGAAGTGCGTGAGTATTTGGCAGCAATGGGATTCCGCAGTATTCAAGAAGCTGTTGGTCATGTTGAATTCATCGATGCCGTGGAAGCAGTAGATCACTGGAAAGCAGAAGGGCTCGACATTTCGCCTCTTCTCGCCGTGCCAGAGAACCCATACAACCAGACCATGCATCACAGCGTGTTGCAAGAGCACGGTTTAGATGAAGCACTCGATATGCAACTCATTGCTGCAAGTAAAGATGCTTTGGAAAAGGGAACTACTGTTCAACTGTCGTTCCCCATTCGCAACGTCAACCGCACAGTGGGCACCATGCTGGGCAGCGCGCTCACGAAGAAGTGGGGAGGTGCTGGGCTCCCCGATGCAACAATTGCTCTGGAGTTCACCGGTTCTGCGGGTCAATCTTTCGGTGCATTTGTTCCGCGAGGAATTGAGATGCGACTCGTGGGCGATTCAAACGACTACCTGGGTAAGGGCTTGTCGGGCGGGCGTCTTATTGTTCGACCAAATGATGCCTCAACATTTGTGGCTGAAGACAACGTCATTGCCGGAAACGTCATTGGTTACGGAGCAACAAGCGGTGAAATTTACTTGCGTGGCATGGTGGGCGAACGCTTCTGTGTGCGCAACTCGGGTGCCATAGCTGTTGTGGAAGGCGTTGGCGACCACGGTTGTGAATACATGACTGGTGGTCGTGTTGTGGTGCTTGGCGCTACCGGCCGCAACTTCGCAGCAGGTATGTCGGGTGGCGTTGCCTATGTTTACGACCGTGACGGAGAATTCGCATCGCGCGTGAACTATGAACTTGTGGAAATTGAACCACTCGATGAATCCGACCTCGACTGGTTGAAGTCAACAGTAGAAAAGCATGTGGAATACACCGGTTCAGAAGTGGGGCAACGCCTCTTGAATTCGTGGAATGTGGAAACATCGAAAATTCGTAAGGTAATGCCTCGCGATTACCGCAGTGTTCTTGCGGCAATTGCTCAGGCAAAGTCTGAAGGTCTTAATGAAGAAGAAACCAACGTACGCATCATGGAGGTAGCCCATGGGTGAGGCAACAGGATTTTTGAAGTGGGACCGTCAAGGCCCACAACGCCGATCGGTTCCGGTTCGCTTGCGCGACTGGAAAGAGGTGTACGAGCCATTCGATAAAGATGAGCTCAATCATCAAGCGGGCCGCTGCATGGACTGTGGCATTCCTTTCTGCAACAACGGGTGCCCGCTCGGCAACCTCATTCCCGACTGGAATGACCTGGTGTATCGCAACCATTGGCGCGATGCCATTGACCGCTTGCATGCCACCAACAACTTCCCTGAATTCACGGGTCGGCTGTGCCCGGCACCGTGTGAGTCAGCATGTGTGCTTGGTATTAATGCTCAGCCAGTTGCTATTAAGCAAGTTGAAGTAGAAATTATCGACCATGCATGGAATGAAGGCTGGGTTGTTGCTCAAAAGCCTTCGGTGAAAACCGGGAAGCGCGTAGCGGTGATTGGTAGCGGACCCGCTGGCTTAGCTGCAGCACAACAACTCACCCGTGCAGGCCACGATGTAGTGGTGTTGGAACGAGCCGACCGTATTGGTGGGCTCTTGCGCTATGGCATTCCTGAATTCAAAATGGAGAAGCATCATATTGACCGCCGTTTAGAGCAAATGCGTGAAGAAGGAACTGAGTTCCGCACCAATGCAGATGTGGGCGGAGCAATTGATGTTGAAGTTCTGCGTGCAACTCACGACGCAGTAGTGCTTGCATGTGGCGCAACAGCATGGCGCGACTTGCCAGTGCCCGGGCGTGAGCTCAACGGTATTTATCAGGCAATGGAATTTTTGCCGCTTGCAAACAAGGTGCAAGAAGGTGACTTTGCAGAGTCGCCTATTTCTGCAGCAGGCAAGAACGTCATCATCATTGGTGGCGGCGATACTGGTGCCGACTGCCTAGGCACATCGCATCGTCATGGCGCAAAGTCGGTGACGCAATTAGAAATTATGCCGCGTCCACCAGATGAGCGTGCCGGCAACAACCCTTGGCCGCAGTGGAGCCTTGTGTATCGCGTGTCGAGTGCACACGAAGAGGGCGGCGAGCGCGTGTACAGCGTGAACACCGAGCGTTTCCTCGACGATGGCAACGGCAATGTTCGTGCGTTGCTCATTCATGAAGTCGAGATGAAGAACGGGAAGTTTGAAAAAGTTCCAGGTTCCGATCAAGAACTTCCTGCCGATCTGGTGTTTCTTGCATTGGGTTTTGTTGGACCTGAAAAAGGTTCATGGCTCGATCAGATGGGTCTTACTTACGACGAACGCGGCAACGTTGCGCGTGACGACCACTACAAAACTTCTGCCGATGGAGTATTTGTTGCAGGCGACATGGGTCGTGGGCAAAGCCTCATTGTGTGGGCAATTGCGGAAGGTCGCGCATGTGCGGCTGGTGTAGATGCCTTTCTCATGGGAGAAACACATTTGCCTTACCCCATAGCACCAACTGCACGGCCGCTTGCGTAAGATTTGTCTGTGCAGGAATGTGAACAAGTAACGCAGCGTCCACAACGACGTTGGATGCCAGTAGCTCTGGGCGTCTTGTTTACGCCGCTCATGGTTCTTGCAGTGAGTGCCTGCAGTCAAGATGTTTCAGGTACGGCAACCACTGTTGTGCCTGTGGGGGCAACCGACTTTGCCACCATCCCACCGGTCATTACTACTGCCCCTGGTGTGAGCACTACTTTGCCTGCGGGTTCAGTGGGCTTCGAACAGGAATATGTTGTTCTGCAGGGCGATTCGCCCATCAAGGTGGCGAACTCATATGGCATCAGCGTTGAAGAGTTACTCATGTACAACGGTTGGGTATCTACTTCGCAGTTTCCTTACCCAACACAAACTTTAAAAATTCCTCCTACTGCAAAGAGCACCACAGCGCAAGCAATTGCCAACACCACGCTTCCTCCACAGGGGCCGAGCTCTAAAGGATGCGGAAGTCGCCCGGCTGGAACTTATGAAGTTGCCGCAGGTGACTCGCTGTCGAAAATTGGTTCCCTGTTTTGCGTAAAGATGGCCGCCATCATGACGGCAAACGGTTGGTACACACAAGACGATGTGAAACTCTTTGCTGGCCAAAGCATCATCATTCCCGCCTGGGTCGGATAAATCTTTCATCAATGAATAGGGCAATGCCCAAAAGCGCAATGGCAACAAAGCCATCGAGCCACCAATGATTTCCAGTAGCTGACACGACGAATATGGTGGCAATGACGTGAACGAGGCCTAACCAGCGCCACTTGCTCGCACAAGTTGCCACGATGCCAAACGACACCACAGCGGCCCAGCCAACATGAATGGAAGGCATTGCTGCGAATTGGTCGGAGACACCTTTGCCAACGGGACCATAAATAGACATTCCATAACGCGTGGAGAGATCGATGTATCCGAGTTCAGGAAAAAAGCGTGGCGGGGCAACGCGAATGAATCGTATTGACAAGCACATTGCTGTGAGAAGGGCGAGCCCGTTTCGCCATTTGGGGTAGGCATCTCGACGAAAAGCAAAAAGCCATACGAGGAAAATCAGCAGTACGGGAACATGTGCAATGGCGTAGTAACTGTTGGTGAGCTGAGCCAACCATTCATGCTCTAAAACAAATTTCTGCAGTGAGAGCTCGGATGGAAGAAAGATCTCTCGCTGAAATTGTTCAAGCGCGCGGCCGCGGTCGATGGCTCCAACTGATTGATCGAGAGGAAGCACACGCGCCAGGCGCCACAAGGTATACAAACCCGATACAAACGCAGTTTCTTTGGCTGCCGCAATGAAATGCGACCGCACTTTGGTGGCACGGGTCGACTCATCGATTGCAGAAATTTTGAGATGCTGTACACCAAACGACACGGTTGCACTCGACGCAGCAATTGCAGCACCTTGTTGCCATGTCAGCCAATCCATGTGCAAGAGCGTAAGGGGAATTGCTAGCCGAGGTTTGGCCAGCGGCGTTTTTGTCGGCGACGTTGGCCGGCAGCGCCTAGCTTGCGGTGTTCGTACAGGCTCCATTGACGTCTCCAGCCCGAGTATTCAGGCCCGGTGAGTGCGGTAGAACGACCAGAAGCAGCGCGTTGACGCGATGTCCAGAAATCGGTGAGCGACTCATCACCCAAAAGAGTGACTGCTTTTTCAATGCGCTCATTGAAGCGACGGGTGTTGTCGTTTTCTTCGGGGAATAGCGGCGCTCCGAAAATCACGCGCACGTGGCCGCGGCGTGGGCGCTTCATTCCTTTGCCGAAAACAGAGCCTGTTCCATCGATGAACACAGGAACAACTGGAGAACCTGTTTTGATGCTCAAATAAGCGGCGCCTGCTTTGAAGTCTTGACCCCAACCATCTGGCGAGCGTCCACCTTCGGGGTAGATGACCACGCTCCAGTCGCGAGCAAGAAGTGCACGCAACTCATCTGAAGATTTGCGGCTTGTGGTTTCACGGTCAATAGGGAATGCATTGAGTGCAAGTGCGGCAATTGTGCCCTTCGTGCGCTTGTCGAAGAAATAGTCAGCTGCGGCAGCGACAACTAAACGGTCATTCCAAGGAGAAGGAACTGCAGTGGTCATGAGCGGAGTATCAATATGCGAATGGTGATTGGGGGCAAAAATGACTCCACCCACATCGGTTCGTTTTGCTAAGTCGCTCAAGCGATCGATGCCTTCAACCTTGGGGCGAGCGAGGAACTTCACCATTCCTGTGACGGGTCCGGCAACCAAAATGCGACGTACTGCACGTGCTGCAGGCTTGCGAGCAAAAGACGTGTCGAAGTATGCGCCCAGATGTGGCTCTTTGGGGGGAACACTCACGCCACGCGGAACTGATGGTGCGCGAAAGGGGAATCCGGCTCGGCGCCAAAATGCCACACCTTTCGATGCAGCCTTTTCAGCAGCGGCAATGCCACGTGCGCCACGTTGCAAAACACGTCGCGCCGATTCTGAACGGCTTTTGAATGCGGGGTAATTATTTGCCATTGCGCAACACTCTTATTTCACATCGGCAATCATGATGGGCGGTGTGTGGAAGTGAGTGATGGTAGGGGAACGACCCACAACATCACTTGCAATTTCCAAGGCGTCATTGAACGTAGACGCAGGTGTGAAACCGAGTCGACGAATGGTGGGTGCATCGCCGCCCACAATGATGACCTTGCCACAGTGCTGCAGAGCATGACTGCCCCAGTACCACATGTAGAACGGGTGCACGCCGTGGTAAGCGTTTCCTGTGCGGTACAAGTGCTTGTACCACTCATCTTCGGCAAACTTCTTTTCAAAGCGTGCTTCTAGCTCACTTGGCACTGTTGTTTCGGTGAGCACTTGTTCGAAGAAGTCGATGTAGCTCGGGTGATGCACAGGGTGGAACTCGTTAGTGGTGGGGTGGGTCATGATGATGACGCCACCTTCACGTACGAGTGGTTTGTTGCGATACAGGTTGAAGAAGTAGCCAAGACCTGTGCACATCACCAAAATGGGGTTCATGATGGAGTTCACGTTGTATGGGCAAATAAAAGGAATACCCATGGTGAGAATGTCGGTTTGACCCTGAACTTCAACAAGTTGCTGGCGATACACGTTTGCGGTGGTCACCTTATGAACGGCTTCCACTTCGCCGGCTTGAATGCTCGTCATCTGGTGAGGAGCCTCAATGGACTGGAAAATATTGCGGCGCATGCGTGCTGGTGTGCGGTTGAGAGCTGCTGACGACGCAACAAACTTGGCGCGGTCGCGCGCATTCCATTCCCATTCGCGCTTGCCCAAAAAGTCGAACGCCGAAGGGAAGGTGTCGTTGTTGACCGTGGTCTCAATTTGGAAAATTTTTGGACCATGTTTTTTCATGATCTCACCCATGCGCCAGTTGCTCTTGTGCAACTCACTCTTGTGCTGATCCATGAACGAACGACTGTTTTCCATGGTGTGCGTGTTGTGGTGATGGCGTAATGAGCGGTACGACGAGAGACCCGTTGCGGTGCTCTTCCAGCCACCGTCCATGGCAACCAAGTTGATGTTGACATAGACCAACAAGTCGCTTTCTGCGGCGCGCTTGTTGATTTCTACTTCTTCACCATGAGGTGTTTCGCCCAACAGAGCCAAGTTGTCTTGATCTTCGGCATCGTGTTGGTACAACATGCCACGCGGGGCAAAAGCGTCATAAACACGGTCGCCCAACATGTGGCGCAGTTCGTCTTCGGTCATACGGCGATGGAGGGCAAGCGCCGCGATGATGTGGACGTCGTCGACACCAGCGTCTGCTGCAAGGTCGAGAACCGCTTCAATAACGCGTTGACGAATGTCGGGGCGTGTCATTTTGGGGAGTGGCAAAGAGATGTCGTCGAATGCGATGGTGAGTTTCATGCCAGGGAACAAGAGTGTTGGCAACGGGTCCATCTCGATGGGGTTCAACAGCGCGTGGCGAATTGCAGAGTCAATGTCATCAATGGCTGCTTCTGGCTCGGGAGCATAAATGACTCGGGAGCGGTCGGCTGGCAATTTTTCCAGCGAATAGTTTTCGCCACGCCAAAAAAGAATGGGCGGGGTTGAGCGGTCTACATCGAGTACAAATCCTGGACGTGGCATTAGCGCAATTTCTCCTGTCGCATATCGAAGGCCACCTTGATGGCTCCTCGCGCACCTGCCTCAGAGGCATGGCGCAGTGCTTGTTGATATTCAGATAACGGGTAGGTGGCTGAGAGCATTTGTTCTGCACGGATTTCATTTGCCAATTCAATAGCCATGAGAAATGTGCGCTGCTTGGTTCCGTTGGGCAAAGTTTCCGTGCCATACGTATAAGCACCCATGAGTTGTGTTTCGCGGTGCCATAAGCCGGTGAGGTCGGTGGTGACTTCGCTGGGCATTCCCATGAGAACAATGCGGCCGCGTGGCCGCGTCATACGCAGCGATAACGCGATGCTGTCGCTATTGCCCACTGCGTCAATAGTGACGTGTGTTCCTGAAGACAAGTAGTCGCCCACAACATGGCATCCGGCAGCATGGCGCACAGCGCGCATCAACTCATCGGGCTTCACAACGGAAGTTGCACCGAAGGTTTTGGCAAGGCGCATCTGAGCGGGGTAACGAGCACCAACGATGATGGTTGCTTGTGGAGAGTATTTGCGCAGTGCGGCAATTGCGCTGAGGCCCATGGTGCCTGCACCCAGCACAGCAAAGAGCGGAGTTTCAGTTTTGTTCGCATGAGAAATAGCCAAGAGCGCGGCGTGAATGCCGCCAGCAACGGGTTCTACAAGAACTGCACGTTCATCGGGCATATCGCTTGCGATGGTGTGAATTTGTGATGCATGGGCAATGAGCTCTGTTGCCCAACCGCCACCAGTGGAGTTGCAAAAGCCAATTTGGATACCTGGCTCTAAAGGAGGCATTGCTAAATGCGCGTAGTCGTCACCATCTCCTGGTGCAGCATCGGGGAAGGGAAGCTCTGCACCGCGTGCAGCATGCCCAAGCACGGGCTCGATGACTACGCGTTCTCCGCTATCGAGCGTGCCAACAATTTCATGCCCAGGTACAAAGGGGAAACTCACCCAATGTTCAAAATAGGTAGATGCATGACCTTCCACGGTGGCAAGGTCGCTGCCGCAAATGCCGGTGAGCAGTGGGTGTACGCGTTGCCATTCGTTGTTCACTAGTGCGGGTGGTTCGCAGTTTGTGAGCGTGAGTGGCCCAATTTTTGCAGCGGTGCCCGTGTCGATGCCCGACACCAAACGAGCAAGCATGAAGCGACCAGTGCTGCGATCTACACGTAAAGCTTTCATCGTTGGCGCTCATTCATGAGAGGAGCAAAAGGCAAGATGCGTTTGGGTGCACCGGCTGCTTTTTCCCAATCTTCTACAAGCCAACCACGCTTACGAGCAATAGAAGCAAGGCGAGTTTCAGGGTTCACAGCAACAGGGTGCCCGACTGCTTCAAGAAGTGGCAAGTCTGAAGTGGAGTCGGCATAGGCCACGCAGTCGTCGAGATGTACGCCGAGTGATGCGCAATAATCGGCAAGTACCTGTGCGCGAGTTTCGCCAGTGGGTGGTGCTTTGATGAGTTGCCCGCTGTAGGTGTTGTCGGGGCGAATAGACATTTCTGCTCCAACAATTTCATCGAAGAGTGGTCGCAAGCCTTCAACATTGAAAGTGAGTGCACCGGTAATGAGAATGGTTTTGTGGCCAAGTGCACGATGCTCGCGCACACGACGTATGGCGGCTGGGAATGATTTTGCAATGATGACGTCGGTCATCATGAGCTGAGTATCGATGGCAATTTGGTCGACAGGTGCATCTTCGTAACGGCGATAGAAGTAGCGCAGGAAGTCGCTGCGGTCTTTGCGGTCCATCGAGAGAAGTGTGGGGGCTTCTTTCATGGTGCGTAAGAAATAGCGGGCGCGTTCCGCGTTGTTGAGGTGGCGCGTTGCGAGCCATGAGTAGCTTTCAACAACGTTTGAAGCAATGAGAGTGTTCTCTAGGTCGAATGCGGCAACTTTGCGATCGGGCGAAAGCACGTTTGCGCGCAAACGAGCGGCGCGGTCGGTTTTCGTTTTTCCTGGCGTCATTTTGACGCGGGCATGGTCGACCACAGAAGGAAGATGCACTTCTTTCACATAGTGATTCCAGTTCACTACGCGCGGGTCGAAACAAAAATCTTGTTGATCTTTTTGGTCGAGTTGATTCCACAACGAGAGCAAGTTGTCGATGCTGTAAATGGCTTCGCACTCGGTGTACAAACCGTAGAGCTCAACATATTCCAAAGCGCGTTCTACCTCAATGCGCTTTTCATCGAGCTTTGCCGACCATGCAGCTTGTGCTCCACGCAAGGGAAGTGCTTGCAGTACTCGTTCGCCTTGTGTAATTGCAGTTTTCGCACGCGACAACTGTTGCTGTACGCGCCCACGACCCGGAAAGCGCCAATCGGGAACCACAATTGGTTGGCCTTCGGCGTCGTAAATAGGGTGCTCGGTAAACCAGTCGCGCACATTGTTCACTAAGTCGCTGTAGCGCAACGGGTTCGTGCTTCCCGAAGCAACTTGTGTGATGTACGGAGATTTTTCTGGGCCCGCTGCTGCAACAGCAATGATGGCTGCAACGACAAGGTCAACGGGAATGACGTCAACGGTGCCTTCTGGTACGCCAGGAAATTCGCGTAAGAGCCCACGTGCATAGGAAATGATGACGGGCTCTGCCATGCGAAAGCCACGAATCCAGCCCGGCTTTGGTTCAAGAACGGCCGACTCAATAATGGAGGGGCGCACGATGTTGACGGGAAGTGCACCTTTTGTTTCCGTGAGTGCTTGTTCGCCCAGAGCTTTGGTGAATGCGTAAGCATCGGGCCAACCCACGCTTGCTGCGCGTGAACGACCTGCTTGAACAAGTTCGCTGCTTACCCAACGTTCACGCAGTTGTTCTGTTTTGGCGGCAAGTGCAGGAGCACCTGCAGCGCCGAGTTCACGGCGTGCACCCTTGCGGAAACCTTCGAGAACCTTTGGTGTGCGACTCGCGGCTTCTACGTCGCTACGCAAGCGCCGTGCCGATGCCACTTCTGCTTTCCAACTGAGGCCAATATCGAAAGGGCCTTCCGACACGAGTTGCTCAGGTGCGGTTCCACGCCTGTTGCCAGCTACATAACAAGTGCTCACTGCCACGAGGTGCGGCATGTTGGTGCCACTCGGGTGGAGTTCATTGAGTAGCGCTGCAAGACGTGTTGGGCCTAAGAGGTTCACTTCCACTGCAGAGTCGAGCGGCGAGTCGAATGACACCGCAGCTGCTGAGTGAATAACGATGTCGCATGAGGCAAGTAGTGCGCGATCGGTTTCATTGAGCGATAAGCCATCAACAGAAATATCACCGTCAAGAGCGTGAACACGTCGCGCGGTCATTGCATCGAAGGTCTCCGCAGCGTTGGCATGCATGTCGCGTAAACGGTCGAAGGCATCGTTGCTCAGAATTTCACGCTTCACTCGCGATGCTGCACCGCGGCGACCACCTCGAATAATGAGAAAGAGCTCACATCCTGGTGCACTGCGTAAGAGGCGTTCCACGAGGGCAGTACCTACAAACCCGGTGGAACCAGTGATGGCGATCTTGCGCCCCGACAGAGATTCAGCAATCATGCGAGACTTTTCTAGCACATTCCTCTACCATTTGGTAGAGGCGAACGGGAAAGTGGGGAAATATGGCTGAAATCCGCAAAAAACATGCTCAACCCACGCGGGAACGGATTCTCGATGCCGCCCTCGATCTCTTTGGCTCAGGTGGGGTCGACGCCACAAGCCTCGACGACATTGCCCGCGCTGTGGGGGTGGCCAAACAAACGGTGCTCTATTGGTTCGTTACTAAAGAGGAATTGGCGGTTGCGGTCATGCAACGAGTTGCCGATGAACTGGTGTTGGAAATTGGTGCCGCCATTCGTTCGGCCCCACATGGTTTTGCGCGCATTGAAGCCACGGTGACTGCGGTGTTTCGCCCAGCCATTCGTCGCCCAGCATTGCTTGGCCTCATTCGTGAACTCAATCGTTTGCCACCTGCACTCAGCGAAGCACTCATCGACAAGGTATCTCCACTCATCGAGATGGCAGCTCTGTATATAGAAAAAGAAATGGACGAAGGGCGCCTGCGCCGCGCCGACCCACATTTGTTGTTGGCCTTTGTGTACTCCACTGTGGTAGGGGTGGCTACAGAGCCAGTAGCACTGCGTGCAGTGGGGTGGCAACCAACAACGGTGGCACTGCGTACATTGCGTCGTGAACTGCTCGACTTTTTGCGAGCCGCACTCACCCCTTAGTGGCTGGTGTGTCGACGGCGACGTGAATGCCGTTCGAAGGCAAGCTCAATGAGGCGGTCGATGAGGTCGCTGTAAGAGATTCCTGTTTGTTCCCACAGCTTTGGATACATGGAAATGGGTGTGAAGCCAGGAATCGTGTTGACCTCGTTACACAAGAAGCGCGAAGTTGACTCTTCAAAGAAGAAGTCGACACGGGCAAGGCCATCGCAACGGAGGGCTTTGTAGATATGTAAGGCCTTTTCGCGCACTTCTTGTGCCTGTTCTGTACTGAGCAGTGCAGGAATATGCAATGTGGCGCTGTTATTGACGTATTTATCTTTGTAGTCGTAGAACTCGCCCGCAGGAACAATTTCACCAGGTACCGACGCAATGGGTTCCATATTTCCCAGAACCGCAACTTCAATTTCTCGACCAGAAATGAATTCTTCGCAGATTGCCCATTCATCGTATTGAAATGCAAGTTGTAGTGCGGTCATGAAATCTTCGCGATGTGTAACTTTGCTCACGCCGACAGATGAGCCCATATTGGCTGGTTTGACGAAAATGGGAAACCCGAGTTGGTCGATAGCAGCATCGATGTCGGCTGGTGAACATTCTCCATCGCGCAGAGCAACAAAAGCTGGTTGTTCAACATTGTGGTGGTGCAGAATTTGTTTACTGACCACTTTGTCCATGCACACTGCGCTCGACAAAACGCCTGAACCAACGTAGGCAATATTGGCAAGTTCAAGCATGCCTTGTACGGTTCCATCTTCGCCGAGTGGCCCGTGAAGTAAAGGCAGTACAACGCACTGCGTCGAGAGTGACGTGACTGTTTGCAAACTGGTGGGTGTTCCGGCTGTAGATAAACGGCCTGCCGCTAGTTCTTCGGTGGAGGGAACAACGAGATTCCATATCCCTGCGCGGGTAATGCCAATGGTGGTGATGTCGTATTTCTCGGTGTTTGCCGCAGCGATGACATGGGCGGCAGTAACGCAACTGACGTCGTGCTCTGCGGACTCGCCGCCAAAGAGAACAATGAGAGGAATACGGGAAGGAACGTTCATATAACTTCCCCCGACGGTACACGCGCGGCGAGACTTTTATCGCACTCACGACTTCTCTCGCTAGAGAGCAGTATCTTTGGGGCATGCGCATTCCCCTCGCTGAAGTTGCAGGCGTTTTGCATGCATCTGTTGTGGGCGAGGTAGGAATTGGTCTGGTAGCCGACGGCGTATCGTATGACTCGCGACAAGTGGCACCTGGAAATCTCTTCGTTGCCATTATTGCGCAACGTGATGGCCACGATTTCGTGCTCGATGCAGTTAAAGCAGGTGCCGCTGCAGTTTTGGTGTCGCGAGAAGTTTCAGGGTGCTTCCTTCCACAACTTGTTGTAGCCGATACGGCTGTTGCGCTCACTGCGCTGGGCAAATGGGCACGTGGGCACGTGCAGTCAACTGTAGAGAATCGCGTGATCGGCATTACCGGCTCTGTGGGAAAAACATCCACGAAAGATTTCATCGCATCTGTGTTGGGTGCTCAGTTTGTAGTTGGGGCAAGTGATAAATCGTTGAACAACGATCAAGGTGTTCCTGTCACTTTGCTCAACGCGCCAGACATGGTTCAGGCACTTGTGGTGGAAATGGGGATGCGTGGCTTCGGAGAAATTGCTCGGCTCGCAGCACTAGTGCAACCACATATTGGTGTTATCACCGCCGTGGGTGAGTCGCACAGTGAACGCGTAGGTGGAGTCGAAGGTGTTGCACGGGCAAAGGCTGAACTCGTTGAGTCGTTACCTGCAGGTGGTTTCGCTGTTTTGAATGCAGATGATGTGCGCGTCATGGCGATGCGTAGCAAGACCCGTTCCACAGCTTTTACTTATGGATTCGCAACAGATGCCGATGTGCATATTTCTGATCTTGCTGTCAACGGTCATGGCTGTGCTTCATTTCGCATCACCTCACAGTGGGGAGATGGGCATTGCAATTTGGCGGTTCCAGGTAAGCACATGGCGAGCAATGCTGCAGCTGCAGTATTGGTAGGGGCTTTATGTGGGGTCTCTATTGCAGATGCGCTGCGTGCAGTTGAATTGACAGAAATGTCACCCATGAGAATGCAGGTGCATGCACTTGTAAATGGCGTCTTGCTCGATGATTCATATAACGCAAGCCCAACATCAATGTCGGCGGCATTGCAGACGCTGTCGAGTATGGCAGCCGATCATCGCGTTGCAGTGCTTGGTGTGATGGCAGAAATTTCCGATGCAGAAGCACAGCACAAGAACATTGCGCAACTGGCGCAAGATCTAGGAATTGAAGTCATCGCATTTCGCACTGAACTGTATGGGTTGCCGAGTTATGAAACATATATAGAGGTGTGTGAACTCTTGCGAAAGCGTTCTGCAAACACGGCGATTCTCTTGAAGGGCTCGCGTGTTGCTGGTCTTGAAGCAGTATCCGAGTTACTTCTCGGAAACTGATTTACTGCGCGCATCTACCAGAGCAATATTGCACCACCACGCAAGAAAGAGTGCCCAAATCGCGCCGCCGACGAGAACCCACCGGGCTCCAAAATGGTCGATGACAGGGCCAAACACAAGGTTGCCGAGCGGCACGGTTCCACCAAAGGCCATGAACCACAATGCCATCACGCGACCTCGTTCATTTGGGGCCAAGCGTGACTGCAAAATGGTCATCATTGATGTGGTGGTGCCGAAGTAGGCAATTCCTAGGAAGAAGCCAACGATGAAGGCTTGAATTGGTGTGCGTGCAATAGCGAAGAAAAACAAACACACAGCAAATGATGCAAACCCATATTGAATGATTTTTCGTTTATCGGCTTTGACGAAAAGTGTGCCAATGGCGAGGCCACCCAAAGCAGCACCGAGGCCCCAGGTTGCATAGAGCCATTTGTAAATTGGCGCACCCTCATCGATGCCGAAGTTGAGCGAAGCAACGGCAGGAAAGAGGCCAACGTAGGGCAAGGAAAGAAAAGAAAAAGTGGTGAGTGAAATGAGGAGGCGATTAATTTCTGTGCGCTCACGGGCAATTTTTAAACCAGCAGTGAACTGTCGCCAGCCTGGTTCAGAAGCAATGCTCTGGAGAACAGGTAACTGAACTCGCAACAGTGCACCAATCACAAAGAGATAGGTAACAGCGTTAATGAGAAAGAATTGCGATGTGGTGATGCCCCAGGCCGAGAGCACGGCAACAATGATGGGGCCGATGACCCGCGATCCATTGATGAGTGTGGAGTTCAATGCAATGGCCCCAGATAAGTCTTGGGGTGGCACAAGGGTGGGAAGCGATGCAGACCAAGCGGGAGCGTTTAACGCATTGCCTACTCCAACTCCACATTGCATGAGGAAGAGCAGCCAAATAGCTGCGTCATTTGCGGCAAGTGGAAACAGCATGAGAGAGAAAAACAACTGGACTGTTTGTGTGCAAACAAGCCATTTGCGGCGGTCGAATTTGTCAGCAATGACTCCAGCAGGAATGGAAAGTACAAGCAGCGGCCCGAGTTGTGCAAAAACGAGCAAGCCGACGAGAGAAGCTTTTCCTGTTCGATGGTAGATGTATGCAGGAAGAACCACATTTTGCATCCACGTACCGATGTTCGACAGGAATGCTCCTGTGAACATGAGGCGAAAACGCGGAGAAGCTAAAGCAGCGCGGGCACTTCCCGGTGTGTGAGAGTGCGGCTGAAAGTCGTCGAATGGGTTCGTTGCAGTGTCGGTCATGGGGGCATGTGCCGACGATTAGCCGGCTACAAGTTCTGCATAAGTTTCCAGCACTTGTGGCGGCCCACTGATGAGGAATGTGGTGATGCATGTTTCGCGCCACTTGGCCATTTCATCTTTGATTTTTGCCATGGGGCCAACAAGAGCTACGTCTTCCACCATTGCTAAGGGAATAGAGGCAGCAGCTTCTTCTTTCTTGCCTGCGAGGTAGAGCTCTTGCACTTTGAGCGCAACATCTTCGTAGCCCATACGAGCAAACACTTCAAAGTGGAAGTTGGCGCCGCGGGCACCCATGCCACCGGCATAGAGGGCAAGAAACGGGCGAACGAAGTTTGCACACGCCTCAACATCATCGCCAGGAATAATCATGACGCCAGATGCAACTTCAAATCGATCTGATTTGCCTGCTTCGCCGCTTTTTGCAAAACCTTCGTTGAGGCACTTGCGGTAAAAAGCGTCTTCTTTCGGTGAGAAAAAGAGTGGCAGCCATCCGTCGCAAATTTCACCTGCGAGTGCAACGTTCTTTGGGCCTTCTGCACCAAGAAAAATAGGGATGTCTTTACGCAACGGGTGAACTGTGCTCTTCAGCGGTTTACCTAAACCTGAACCACCGCGTAAAGGGATGTCGTAAAACTCGCCGTGAAAATCGATGGGTTTGTCGCGCTTCAAAATGCTGCGAACCACTTCAATGTATTCACGTGTGCGAGCTAGTGGCTTGGGGTACGGCTGGCCATACCAACCTTCCACTACCTGTGGGCCCGAAGCTCCGAGACCAAGAATGAATCGACCGTTGCTGAGGTGGTCGATGGTCATTGCTGCCATGGCGGTAGCCGATGGAGTACGTGCACTCATTTGAATGATGCCAGTGCCAAGTCGAACGTTTTGAGTTTGTGCACCCCACCATGCAAGGGGAGTAAGTGCGTCGCTTCCGTAGGCCTCTGCGGTCCAAACGCTGTCGAAACCTAAACGGTCGGCTTCTTTGATTCCTTCAAGAGCTCCGTTCGGTGGACCGCTGCCCCAGTAGCCGGTGTTGTAGCCAAGTTTGATTTCTTTAGATGATGAACTATTCCCCATGCCACAAAGATACGTGGCGAGAAGGCATCAGCCCCGACTCAAATGCAGAGATTGAGAAAATCAGGAGCGAGGAGTTGGGGTAAATGTCACAGGGAGTGAATCGGGCCCATAAATTCCAGCAGTCGCAACCTTGTAGCGCGCCGGACCAGACAGTTTGAGGTGTGGCATCCGTGCAGCAATGAGCGGTAGGGCTTCTTGGAGTTCTGCTCGAGCCAGTGATGCCCCGAGGCAGTAGTGAATGCCCGACCCGAAGGTGAGTTGGGGTGAATTTGACTCGGTGCGATTGATGAGCAGTTGTTCGGGGTCGCTGAAAACGTCGCCATCAAAGTTGCCCGTTGCAAGGCTGGGGAAAATGAGAGTCCCTTGCGGAAAGAGGATGTCTTTATATTCAATATCTTGTGACGCGAATCGACCAGTTGCTCGCACGGCTCCGTTGATGCGCATTACTTCTTCAATGAGGCGTTGTGCATGCTCGGGTTGCCGAGCAATGAGCTCCCACTCTTCTGGATGATTGGCGAGCAGGGCAACTGCTAAGCCCAGTTGATTGCGCGTGGTGTCGGTGCCGCCAATGATGACAGCTTCAACCATCATGACGAGTTCGTCATTCGATAATTTGTCGCCTTGTTCTTCTGCGCTGATGAGGCTCGAAAGAAGATCGTCTTGAGGTGATGTACGACGTGCGTCGATGAGTTCTCGTGTGTAGGCATCGAGTTCGTCTTGAGCCGCCATGATGAGGGGAATATCGTTTTTGAAGTTGCTGTCGAAGATGCGCAAAATATCGCTCGCCCAACGGCTAAAAAGTTCCCAGTCGGAACGCGGCGCACCCAGTAACTCGCAAATGATGGGGATGGGGTACGGATTGCAAATGTCGAGCGCGAAGTCAGAAGTGCCAGATTCAGTAACGCTATTTAAGAGATCTGTCATGACTTCACGCATAAAGGGGCGCAAGGCATCGGCATTGCGAGGTGAAAATGCAGGAGCAACCAAACGGCGCAGTCGCACATGGGTGTCACCTTCTGCGGAAAGAATTGATTCGCGTCGTCGGGCCCGAAACTCTGGGGTGACATCGGGGTTCAAATCAACAATGAGGCCAACTGCGCTATGCCAGCGTTTGTCGCGCAACATGGCAACCACGTCGTCGTATTTGAGAATGGTGTAGCCAATTTCGCCCTTGGCAATCCAAGTTGATTGCGCAAGGTTGCGTAACTCTTGTAGCTGCTCGGCGCGGTCTGTTTGAGAGCGCAAGGCACGAGGCAACACAGAGGGTAAATCAAGTAAATCAACACGTGTTGCCATGGCGCCACAGTACTGTGCGAACAACGAAAAGCAAATATGCCAAGATGAGGCACATGAAGACATTCCACAACTTTGTGAACGGTTCATTTGTCGATGCCAAGAGTGGGGAAACCACAAACATTGTGAACCCGGCAAACGGTCAGGTGTATGCCACAGCTGCGCTCTCGCGCGAAGCCGATGTAGACCTTGCAATGCGCGCTGCTGAACACGGCGCAGAGTTATGGCGAGATGCCACACCAGCAGAGCGGTCGTTAGCGTTGTACCGCATGGCCGATGCGGTGGAGTCACGTGCTGAAGAACTCATTGCGCTTGAAGTAGAGAACACGGGTAAGCCCATCGCAATTACACGCACTGAAGAGATTCCCCCGATGGTGGACCAGATGAGGTTCTTCGCCGGAGCAGCGCGAAATTTAGACGGAAAAAGTGCTGGCGAATACATGCGGGGAATGACTTCGTTCATTCGGCGTGAACCTGTAGGAGTGTGTGCACAAGTGGCGCCGTGGAACTACCCCATGATGATGGCAGTGTGGAAGTTTGCTCCCGCATTAGCGGCAGGCAATGCCATCGTGTTGAAGCCATCCGATACCACTCCGGCAACCACCACACTTCTTGCAGAAATTGCTGCAGAGTTTTTTCCACCGGGTGTTTTCAATGTCATTTGTGGCGATCGCGATACGGGTCGTGCAATGGTCACTCACAACACGCCATCAATGGTGTCGGTCACGGGAAGCGTGCGCGCTGGTATTGAAGTGGCACAAGCCGCAGCTACCTCTTTGAAGCGAGTGCATTTGGAGTTGGGTGGCAAAGCGCCCGTAGTGGTGTTCGACGATGCCGATATTGAGGCAGCTGCCGAAGGGATTGCTTTAGCGGGGCTCTTCAATGCAGGGCAAGACTGCACCGCTGCAACTCGTGTCATTGTGGCACCGCGCGTGTACAACGACTTTGTTGCTGTACTCACGGAAAAAGTTGCCGCAACAAAAACAGGCCAACCTGACGAAGATGTTTTATTTGGTCCTCTCAATAATGCGACGCAGTTAGCGCGCGTATCTGAATTGGTCAGCCGTGCGCCCGATCATGCCAACATCACCACTGGTGCCGCTGCAATCGGCGGCGACGGCTACTTCTACATGCCAACTGTTATTGCCAACTTGCGTCAAGACGACGAGATGATCCAGAACGAAATTTTTGGACCTGTGCTCACGGTGCAACAATTCAGTGACGAAGATGAAGCGGTGCGCTGGGCCAACGGAGTGGAGTATGGGCTTGCATCATCGGTGTGGACGAAAGACTTCGGGCGGGCAATGCGGATGGCAAAGCGGCTCGATTTTGGTTGCGTATGGATCAACACGCACATTCCCGTTGTTGCTGAGATGCCGCACGGCGGATTCAAGAAGTCTGGTTACGGAAAAGATTTGTCGGCATACTCACTCGACGACTACACGCGTATCAAGCATGTGATGGCAAACCTGAATAGTTAGTGAACGCCCCATGTAAAGGTTTGTTTCACGAGTTCAAGGTATACAAAGGTCTCGGTGCTCGTGACGCCAGGGGTGGCACGAATGGCGTTGGTGGCCTCAAGAAGTTCGCCTTCGTCTCGCACAACGACTTCTGCAAGGAAATCGTATGAACCTGCGGTAACGACAAGGTATTCAATGATGTCGAGGTTCTTTAACGTTTGGGAAAGTTCATTCGTCGCACCTGTAGTGCGGATGCCAATCATTGCCACTCGCTTGCGGCCCACCATGAGTGGGTTGGTGACTGCTACTACTTGAATTACGCCAGTGTCGATGAGGCGTTGCACGCGCTGACGGGCAGCTGCTTCAGACAAACCCACTGCCGAGGCGAGTTTGGTATAGGGCATACGACCGTCGACCTGAAGTTGCTCGATGATGAGTTGGTCGACGCCGTCGATACGAACGCCAGCGGGGGTGGAGGGCACGGATGTCACGACCACAGCGTATTGCGTGGGCGAGGAGAGAGGCGAGTGGGTGTTACGCTTTGCGAACAATCTTTGGTGAATTTTTGGTGCTCGGGAGGCAATCGTTGTGAACAACTCAACATCTGAAGTCATTCACCTCGATCATGTGCGTAAGCAATACGGCTCCTTCACCGCTGTTGAAGATGCCAACTTCTCTATTGGTCGAGGCGAGTTCTTCGCCATGCTCGGGCCATCGGGTTGTGGCAAAACCACCACCTTGAAGATGATTGCCGGTTTTGAGCAACCCACGAGCGGCAGCGTTTTTCTGGAAGGTGTCAACGTCTCAACTGTTCCGCCGTATAAGCGCAATGTCAATACCGTTTTCCAGCAGTATGCGCTTTTCCCTCATATGAGCGTTGCCGACAACATTGCATTTGGCCCACGCAGCAAGAAACTCGATGAGTCTGAAGTGAAAAAGCGCGTTGGCGACATGCTCGATGTGGTGCGATTGGCAGAGTTCGCCGATCGCCGCCCCAGCCAACTCTCGGGTGGGCAACAACAACGTGTTGCTTTGGCACGTGCGTTAGTGAACTACCCCAGCGCACTTTTGCTCGATGAACCGCTTGCGGCTCTCGACCTCAAGTTACGCGAGGCCATGCAAATTGAGCTGAAGCGCATTCAACGCGAAGTAGAAATCACTTTCGTATTTGTCACTCACGATCAAGGCGAAGCGCTCACCATGAGCGATCGCATTGCGGTGATGAGCCAGGGTGTTGTTGAACAAATCGGCACACCAGTCGATATTTACAAAAAACCCGAATCGCTCTTTGTTGCTGGGTTCATTGGTTCAGCGAATCTTTTGCCCTCAACGGTCAGTCAGTTCGATGCGGCGGGCGGCACGGTAGTGCTCAATGGCGGCGGAACGGTCACGGTGGGTCGAGACAATGTGGCAAGTGACGTCACCTGGGCAACGGGTGAAGAAGTCACCATCATGTTGCGTCCCGAGCATCTCCATGTCACCGTTGAGCGCCCCGCGGGCGACGCCTTGCAGGCCGAAGTAACCGATGTGGTCTTCCAAGGGTCGGCTGTTCGCTTGGTTTTGCAGCTCGACAATGGCACTGAGGTAACAGCAATGGTTGGTGGCGACGCAGATTTGCCATTTTTGCGTCCTGGGGCTGCAGTGTGGCTCTCGTGGCTTGCCACTTCGCCATATGTGCTCGATGGTTGGCCAGATCTCGCTGGTGCAACTACTACCAACCTTGAATCCATTGAAGCCGCTTTGTGAATACTCATTTTCTGATCTCTTTCCACTATCGTTTTCCCTGTTCAGTCCATAGCCCTCTCACCAAAGAGAAGTGATAACCCACACAAAGAATCTGCAGCCTCGCTGTATGAATTAAGGAGCCACCATGAATACTCGCCGTACGACAACTCCACAGTCCGTCAAGGCCTCACGACTCAATCGTCGCGACTTCCTTATTCGTGGTGGTCTCATGGGCGCAGGTGCCCTTTCGTTACCAGCATTACTGGCTGCATGTGGTGGCGGTTCAAGTTCTTCGGTCGACACCGCTGGCGGTGGCGGGGGTAGTTCATTGTTCTTTGAAAACTGGCCTGGGTACATGGACGAAGAAACTGTTGGTCTTTTCCAAGCAGCATCCGGTGTTTCAATGAAGTACACCGAAGCGTTTAATGACAACAACGAGTACTTCGCAAAGATTCAGCCGGAGTTGTCGAAAGGCAAAACGATCGCCCCCGATATTTTGGCACCAACATTCTGGATGGCAGCACGGCTCATCCAACTCGGTTGGGTACAGAAGTTACCAAAGGCAGATATTCCCAATTTCGCGAACTTGCGCGACGACCTCAGCAGCCCATCATGGGATTCGGGTGATGAATACAACTTGCCGTATCAAACGGGTATTGCTGGCATTGCTTACAACTCGAAAATTACCGGGCGTGAGTTGAAGAGTGTGGCCGATCTATTCGACCCAGCATTCAAGGGCAAGATTGGCATGCTCACCGAAATGCGCGACACCATTGGCCTCATTCTCATGGGCGAAGGCAAGAAAATCGCCGACATCACTACTTTCGATGCGGCTTCAGTTGCCTTCGACAAATTAGAAAAGGCAAAAAGCGAGGGGCAGATTCGTTCCTTCACCGGCAACGACTACGTCGACGACCTCAGTGCGGGCAACTTCGCTGCATGCGTTGCCTGGTCGGGCGACGTTTTGCAACTCACCAAAGACAACCCCGATGTGAAGTTCATTGTTCCTGAAGAAGGTGGCACCAGTTGGTACGACACCATGGTGTGGATGAAGGGTTCAGAAAACAGCGAGTCGGTAGCCAAGTGGATGAACTTCCTCTACGACCCGGTGAACGCTGCTCGCCTCACGGCATTTGTTCAGTACATCTCACCAGTGAAGGGCGTCAAAGAAGAGTTGGCAAAAATGGGTGGCGACAATGCGAAGCTGGCAGAAGATCCGCTACTTTTCCCCGATGCTGCCACGTTTGCACTTCTCCAGAGTTGGGGCGCACTTGCAGAAGAGGAAGAAGCCAAGTTCGACGAAGCATTTGCTTCCATTACGGGCGCTTAATTACTAGCACTCAGTGGCATCAGTAGTTTCTGCAGGAAAAAAATGGGGCGACTCTCTATCGTCACGTCCTGAAAACGTGGGGCTCGGCGTCATGCTCGGCCTTGGCGTTGGTGCAGTTGCTCTTGCAGCACAGTGGGTGAAAGGCCCCAGCGCAATGCTGGTGGCTATTGCGATGCTTGCCATGGTGGTGGGGCTCATCTACACCGCATTTGCTGGCGGGCTTGAAGCACGAAAATCACTTGCCCCTTACGGGCTGTTGAAGCCAGGAATGATTTGGCTGTGCCTCTTTTTCCTTGCACCGTTGTGGTCGATGGTAGTGATGTCGCTATCAAGCAAAGCAGGTCGGTTTGACTTCTTCCCCGATTTCACATGGAACTTCGAGAACTATCGCATTGCGCTGACAAAATTCAGACCGCAGTTCATTCGTAGCTTCAGCTATGCCGGCATCGCAACGCTGCTCACGGTTGTGATTGGTTATCCACTCGCATATTTCATTGCATTTCGCGGTGGAAAGTATCGCAACATTCTTTTAGGCCTTGTGGTGGTTCCTTTTTTTACTTCGTATCTCATTCGTACGTTGGCATGGAACAATATTCTCGCCGATGAAGGCCCGGTGGTTTCTCTCATCAACACTTTGCACCTGTCGGGTATTTTTGAATCGCTCGACATCATGCAAAATGGAAAACTCATGAATACGCCGGCAGCAGTCATTGGTGGCCTCACTTATAACTTCTTGCCGTTCATGGTGTTGCCCATCTACGTGAGCCTCGAAAAAATAGATGTCCGCTTGGTTGATGCTGCAATGGACCTCTATTCATCGGCTTCGCAAGCATTTCGCAAAGTGGTATTGCCGTTGTCGCTACCCGGCCTCTTTGCAGGCAGCCTGTTGGTATTCATTCCTGCAGCGGGCGACTTTGTGAACGCCCAGTTCCTGGGTAACCCACAAACAACAATGATTGGTAACTCCATTCAAGACCAGTTCTTGCGTCAATTGAACTATCCCGTGGCATCTGCAATGTCATTTGTCTTAATGATCATCATCACCATCATTGTTCTCATCTATACCAAATTCATGGGAACAGAAGATCTCGCATGAGTACCGCATTTAGTAAGAGGCAAAAGGCTGGCCAGCGCCTAGTAAACGTTGCTGCGGGCGCGGCGTTGCTGTACATCTTCATTCCTATTTTTGTCATCGTTCTCTTTTCATTCAATGAACCAAAAGGGAAGTACAACATCAAGTGGCAAAACTTCACTTTGAACAATTGGGCGCACCCATTTGTAGAGAAAGAGCTCACCAGCGCCTTGTGGGTGAGCTTACGTATTGCGCTCATTGCCACAATTGTTTCCACCATTTTGGGAACACTCATTGCCATGTCGCTCAGTAGGTACAAGTTCAAAGCCAGCGGCGCAGTGAACCTGTTTTTAGTTCTGCCTCTTACTGCCCCTGAAATCGTTCTGGGTTCGTCGCTTGCAACTTTGTTCCTCAACCGCAGTGTTGGATTTGGCTACGTCACCATCATTATTGCGCACATCATGTTTCAAATCTCATTTGTTGCAGTCACGGTTCGTGCGCGCATTCGTGGGTTCGACTGGACTCTGGAGCAAGCTGCACAAGACCTCGGAGCAACTCCGTCTCGGGCATTTTGGAAAGTTACCTTTCCGCTCATCTTGCCCGGAATCATGGCTGCAGCTTTGCTTTCCTTTGCGCTGTCGGTTGACGACTTCATCATCACATTCTTCAACGCTGGTTCGTTGGTCACCTTCCCACTGCAAATTTTCGGCGCCTCACGAGTGAAGATTTCTCCACAAATCAATGTGCTCGCCAGCATGTTGCTCTTCGCCAGCGTGGCTCTCATGGCAGGCGCAATGGTGCTTGGTCGCCGGCGGGAACGACGCCACGCCGGAACTCTCTCCAAATAGTTTTCTCGCATGTCGTTTTCGCGTCTAGCTGTTGAGCCAAGTACTTCTCCGCAATGGGTGAGCGAAGCGGTGGTTGCTGGTGGTGGGGAAGTTGTTGACATTGCATCGGCGACTGGGCTGGTGTGGTCAGCTGCGTATTCCATTGACGCCCTCGAAAGCCTCTTGTTGGAAAACCCACACATCAACTGGGTGCAGTTGCCGTTCGCTGGCAGTGAAGCATTCATGTATTTGGTCAATCACGATCGTATATGGACCTGTGGTAAGGGCGTATATGCCGAACCCGTAGCCGAACATGCTTTGGGTTTATTGCTGGCCGGTTTTCGTCATATTGGAAATTACGCACGCCAAACAAGTTGGACAGGCCCAGTTGGGCAGAACTTGTTGGGCGCCAACATCACCATCTTGGGGGGTGGTGGCATCACCGCATCGCTCGTGCGCTTGCTGCAACCGTTCTTTTGCAATATCACGGTGGTGCGATTGTCGGCAGAGCCACTAGAAGGCGTGAATACAGTGGTGGGCCCAGAGAGTCTTGTTGACGCCATTGTTGGGGCTGACGCCGTTGTTGTGGCTTTAGCCCTCACACCAGACACCGAAGGAATTCTGGGTCGCAATGAATTTGAGTTGATGGAAAAGCATGCTTGGGTGGTGAACGTGGGGCGGGGTCGACACATCGTCACCGATGATCTGGTGTGGGCATTGCAAGAAGGCGAAATTGGTGGCGCGGCACTCGACGTCACCAACCCTGAACCGCTCCCTGAAGGTCACCCCTTGTGGGCGATGCCAAATTGCATCATCACTCCACACATTGGAAACACTCCAGCCATGGCTGTGCCGTTACTCTCAGCTCGGATTGCGGAAAATGTGCGTCGCTACGTGAATGGCGAACCTTTGGTGGGATGTATCGACCCTGAGTTGGGCTATTGAAATTTTTCTCACCTAGCGTGTGTTGTCGTGTCGGCCAATAAGAGAAATCTCAATCACTATGAGGTTCTTGGTGCACGACCCGAGGCCAACTACGCCACATTGCGGTCGGCATATCGCAAAAAGATGCGCGCGCTGCATCCCGATGCACAAAGTAGCAATGTAGACCCCGAGGAAATTTCTGCTGTCTCGGCAGCTTGGGAAGTGTTATCTCGCAGTGATCGACGCCGCGAATACGACAAAACCTTAGCTATTGGATGTGTTGCATCTGACGTGCAACCAGTACGGGCTCAGGTGTATGAACCAGCACGGTTCCCTTGGAAATTCGTCGTTCTCTTCATTGTGTTTGGGTCGTTGGCGGTGCTCGTTTTATCTCTCTTTAGTTCGCCGCAGCCTCCCGGCGCGCCCGACAATGTTTTGCAGGGTGGGTCGTGCGTCAATATCGATGCCGGCGGAGATGCATTCGAAGTGAACTGCGACAAGCCACACATGGCCGTCGTAGAGAAACTTGTTCCTTTTGATGCTGTATGCCCAATGGGCACTGAACTGCATCGTGATCGACAGGGCATGGGTAACGCATGCGTGAAGTAGATGCTTCTGTAGTACTAGCGTGATGGTGTGTCACGCCTCTGCGAACGTCCCGGCTGCTCTGCACCTGCGTCTGTTGCATACGGCTTCAATACGCAGATCCTTGCCGTTTGGCTCAATGGGTATGACCCGAATGAAAGTTTTGGTACCGGAATCTTGTGTCGGCGTCATGCCGATGCTCTAGTAGTGCCGCGGGGTTGGCACATTGATGACAAGCGAGAGAGTGTTCCACGATTATTTCTTGCCCCCGCTGGCGAAGCTGCACATGGAGACACTCCTTCGCGCGGAATACGACGAAAAGCACCAAAAGTGCAACCGCAACTTTTTGCAAAGGAAAGTCAGGAACCGGTTGACGATCTTCCTATTGAAGACGAACCTTTGATGGAAGAAACACGCGCCATTCCATGGTCTCCGCAGCTTGTTGCCGAAGCTGAAGTATCTGTATTGAGTAACGATGAGCCGAATAAAGTTCCCAGTTTGCTCGATCGTGCCTTTGGCAATAAAGACCGTCGCGAAAAGTGACGCACGTATGAAAACAGAAGCCACCCTTGTTGCCCCAACTTCACTGGTAGCTATTCGTCCGTTTGTGTCTGATCTTGGGGAATATGAGCGTTGGATGCCGCTCGTACACAAGGCCACAACAGCTGGGCCAGGTGCCTGGGATGTCGAACTGCGAGCGAAACTCGGTCCGTTTGCTCGCTCAAAGCGTTTGCGCATGGAACGCACCACCGATTCACCGCAACTCATTGTGTTTGAGAGGCGCGAAAAAGATGGCCGCGAACATGCCCCATGGCGCATGACATGTGCACTGGTGGAGAGCCATGAAGAAATTACATTGCGTGTTGAGTTGTTCTATGGTGGCGCGCTATGGACCGGTGGCTTATTAGAAAAAGTCTTGGTAGATCACATTGAAAGTGGACGTGAAAATCTTATGGCACTGGTTTTGCGCTCTGGGCGCTGAATCTGCCATCGGCGCGGGTTATTAGCTCCAGCGGCCAAGAAAAACACTCGGTCAGTAGTTCGCTAGAGAGCGTTTCAGTGAGCGGGCCTTTGGCGATTACTTCTCCAGCTTTTAAGGCGAGAAGGTGTGTCATTCCTCTGGGTATTTCATCAACATGGTGGGTGATGAGTGCGGTCGATATATGCGGCGATTGTTGAATGGATTCTTCAAGAGCTTCCACTAGTTGTTCGCGGCCACCGAGGTCGAGTCGACCACTTGGCTCATCAAGTAATACCAGCGAAGGTTCAGTCATGCGGGTACGTGCAAGAAACACCCGTTGTTGTTCACCAGAAGACAAAGTAGAAATCTCGCGTTCGGCAAGATGGCCTACGCCAAGTTGATGTAAGCAATCAATTGCTTTGACCTTGTCGGCTGGTTCATAGTGGTGCCACCAGGTTTCAAGAGCAGCATTTTTAGCGGTCATCACTACTTCGTAAGCGCACAGCTGAGGGCGAATCTCACTGGCAAATGCCGCCGAGTTGTAGGCAATGCGTTGACGCAACTCGCGCACGCCAGTATCGCCGAGTCGTTCACCTTCCACCACAACTTCCCCTGCGCTGGGATGCAGGTAGAGAGCGGCGATGAGCATGAGCGAGGTTTTCCCCGAACCGTTGGCGCCAAGCACGACCCAATGTTCACCCCTGGCAATGTCCCACGAGACATTTTTCAATATGGTGTTGGCCTCACGCAACAAGGTGATGTTGCGTAGCGATAAGACAAAGTGAGAGTCGGCGGCCACGCTGCCACAGTAATCACTAGAGATGGGTAATAAGGTTGCATCGTGGAAAGTATCCCCTCTACGCCTGAAGAGCTGTCGCTGGCCATCACCGCAGCCACTGGGCTCGATGGAATATCGCAGTTACGCCGCCTCACAGGTGGCGCATCGCGTGAAACGTGGAGCTTTCGCGTCGGCGAAGAGCAGCGCATCATTCAGCGCCAGCGTCTCACTTCACCCCGTGACATGCATGTCGAGGTAGGCGTGCTCGAAGCCGCATATGCGGCCGGGGTTCCGGTCCCACGTGTGCTGGCTAGTTCTCGTGACCTCGTTGGTGACAACCCAGTAGGTACTCAGTTCATGATTGTGAATGCCTTTGAGGGAGAAACCATTGCGCGCAAAATTTTACGGGACGATGAATACGCTGCTGCGCGGAAAACTCTGCCAGCGCAGTTTGGTAGCGCGCTCGGAAAACTGCATCGCATGAACTCTGCAGTCGATGGTCTTGAAGACGTCGACCAAATTGCTTTTTATCAGGAACATCTGCGCGATTGCGGTCAGTCACACCCAGCGTTTGAAATCGCTTTTCGGTGGCTCGAGGAAAATCGTCCGCCGGTTGGTCGCAGGTGTCTGGTGCATGGCGACTTCCGGATGGGAAATCTCATCATCGGCAATGAAGGATTACGTGCCGTTCTCGATTGGGAGCTTGCACATATTGGCGACCCGGCAGAAGACCTGGGCTGGCTGTGTGTACGTGCGTGGCGCTTTGGTGGCGCGGGTCCCGTTGGAGGCATTGGCGCCTATGAAGACTTGCTCGAGGCATACGGCGAAGCATCGGGTGAATACATTTCACTGGAAACACTGCGGTGGTGGGAAGTGCTCGGAACAGTGAAATGGGGCCTCATGTGTATTTCGCAAGCGGCGTATCACCTCACTGGTTCTGTACGCAGTCATGAACTTGCCGCAATTGGCCGCCGTGTATGTGAAAACGAGTACGACGCATTGCTTGCCATTCGTGAATTGAAAAAAGGGAAAGGCTCCACACGTGTCTGAACTGCATGATCCACCAACTGCGCAGCAACTCGTTGAGTCGGTGCGCGAGTGGCTAGAAACCGACGTCTTTCCTCAAGTGGAAGGGCGTTTGCAATTCCACACTCGCGTAGCGATGAATGTTCTTGCCATGGTGGAACGAGAACTAGAACTCGGCGAAGCACAAAATGAAAACTATGCCGAGGGCCTTGCTGCATTTCAGTGCAGCAGTGAAGCCGAGTTGGCTGAGAAAATTCGCACTGGAGCTTTGCTCTCTCAGGAAGATGAAGTAGAAGAATTCGTCATGAATTCAGTGATACAAAAACTTCGTGTAGCAAACCCTAAATATCTTCGCGACGAGTAATTTCTACTGGAGATATGTGTTGTCCTGCGGCTAGTTGCCCGCATGCTGCGTCGATGTCGGTTCCGCGGTTGCGACGAACAGTGGCGTTCACGCCCATATCTTCGAGCCAGCTAGCAAATTGGCGTACGTGGTTGCCCGACGACCCTTGCGTGAGGTAACCCGGTGTGGGGTTGAGCGGAATGAGGTTGACGTGGGCAGAAGGCGTGAGTTGCTTGCACAGCTCGGCGAGTTCTTCTGCATCGCGGTCGGTGTCGTTGACCCCTGCAATGAGCGCCCATTCAAAAGTGACGCGCCGATTTTTTGCATACAAATAGTCTTCGCACGCTTTCATGAGCATCTCTAATGGGTAGCGCTTGTTAATAGGTACAAGTTCATCGCGTAGTTCATTGCGGCCGGCATGCAGCGATACAGCCAAGTTCACGGGAAGCGGCCATTTGCTGAGTGTTTTGATACCAGGAACAATTCCCACTGTGCTCACGGTGAGGTGGCGTGCTGAAATGCCAATGTCGCCATGTATTTTTTCAACAGCAGCACGAACGGGGCCTTCATTGGCCAGAGGTTCGCCCATCCCCATGAACACCACGTTGCTCAAGCGGCGTTCAAGGTGTGCAGCGCGTTGTGCTGCTCGCACTGCTTGTTCAACAATTTCACCTGAGGTGAGGTGGCGCGTAAAGCCAGCCTGGCCTGTGGCACAAAAACCACAGCCCATTGCACAACCTGCTTGGGTGCTGACACACACCGTTGCGCGATCGGCATAGAGCATGAGAACGGTTTCAATGGGGTGGCCACCATTGCGCAGTTGGAAAAGAAATTTCACCGTGTCGCCATCGGCATTGACTTGTTCTGTTTGCAGTTGCAAGGCGACGGGAAATGCCTCGGCTAATTGCTGACGCATGACGGCAGAGATATTGGAGATGGCCTCGACCGGCTTCAACTTTTCGTAGAGTGCCTGCCAAATTTGACCCACTCGATATTTAGGTTCATTGGGAAAGAGCGCAGCAATGTCTTCTTGTGTGGCGTCGTACAACGAAAGTGGGGAAGTGGTCATGATGCTTTCGTTTTCTCATGAATGTCGCCAACAAAAGCGCGTTCACGGTAGCGGGGGGTGAAACCGAGTTTTTCATAGATTGCCACTGCGGCAGTGTTATTGCAGTCAACGTAGAGCATTGCTTCTGTTGCTCCATGAGCAGCAAGCGACTCCAAGCCAGCAATGGTGAGAAGCGAACCAAAGCCGTGGCCAGTAAATGCAGGGTCTACGGCGATGACATAGATCTCACCCATGAGGTGCGTGCCTGAGTCGTGCATTTTTGTCCAGCAAAAACCGGCCATCGCACCATCGACATCGTGAATGCGAAACCCTTCCGGGTTGAACCAAGGTTCCATCATGCGCGACTTCAATGTGTCGGCATTCCAGCCACCTTGTTCGGCGTGGCTGGCAAATGCGGCATTGTTCACTCGCAACCATGCGTCTTCATCGGCGCCAGGTACAAATGATCTGGTGTGAAAGGAGCCGGCAGATGCAGTGATGGTTTCGGGTAAAGGAAGCGAGCGACGCATTTGCATGAGTTCACGCCCAGGCTGAAGGCCCATGCGTTCTGCCAAGTCGAAATGAATACTGGTGGGTTCAAACACCCACCAATGCACGTGGCCCCCACCTTCTTGTCGCACGATGTCGAGAGTGGCGCTCATCATCTCGGGGCCAATGGCCGCCATGTCGTAGCGATGATGTGGGTGCACAACTACGTCGATGCTCCAACTGTCATTACCGCGCGACACTTGAGAATAGGCAACGGGGTGATCGTGTCCTGATTCGGTTCCGACCACCGCTGCAAAGCCCTCACGCCCACCTTGGCGCAAGTCGAGCCACAGGTGATCGGAAAGTGCACGGTGTCCGTCGGCACGTTCGGCAGCCACCAGCAACTCATGAACGGCAGCAAATTCTGCATCGTTCACATTGCGGAGTATCTCGAGCCGAAGCATTCTTTTAGGGTATCGGGGTGTTGCGACCCACGGCGTAGCATTCGGTATGGCTAAAACTCCGGCACGCAAACCTCGCACGCCTGTTGGCAGGTCTGCACTCGTGCTCGAACGATTAAAAGAGGAGTACCCCGTTGCCATCTGCGAACTTGATCATCGCAACCCGTACGAACTCTTAGCAGCCACTATTTTGTCGGCGCAATGCACCGACGTGCGGGTGAACATGGTGACACCTGCCTTGTTCGCAAAGTACCCGAGCCCTTATGAACTGGCAGTAGCAAATATTACCGATGTAGAGACCCTCGTTCGTTCCACTGGTTTCTACGGTTCAAAGGCGAAGAACCTCATTGGGATGGCCAACGGTCTTGTCGATCGCTATGGAGGCGAAGTACCTAAAGAGCGCGAAGAACTCGTCACGCTTCCTGGGGTTGGTCGTAAAACTGCCAATGTGGTGCGCAGCGTGGTGTTCAACTTGCCGGGACTTGCCGTCGACACGCATGTAGGGCGGCTCTCGCGCCGGCTTGGTCTCACCAAGCACGAAGACCCTGTGAAGGTGGAACTCGAGTTGAACGACTACTTGCCACCTGAAGAGTGGGGCGGGTTTAGTTTGCGGCTCATCTTGCACGGGCGTCGCGTGTGTGACGCGCGCAAGCCAAAATGCCGCGAATGCTTGCTTGCCGATATTTGCCCTTCGGTCAGTATCTAGCGAACCTCTACGAGGTGTGCCACAATCGTCAGATGTCTTCCACTCCACGATCTGAAACATTTATGGCATTGCGCAATGAGCTTGCTGCCTTCGGAGAGTCGGTGGAGCGCGTGCGTTCACGTGCCATGGAGCTGGAAGGTCGCCCTGGTGTTAAGCAGCAGGAAGACATTCACCGCGCCATCATTGAGATGCAACGGTCGCTCGATACGGCTCGCAAAGCCGTCGACCGCGCACTCAAGATTGTGAAGAACACCTAAATACGCCTCATCTGCGGGCTCTGCTTCTGTATCGTTGAGCAATGGCTCGTTTCCCGCTTCGTAGTGACCTGCAGGTAATGCAGGGGTATCACTCGGCGCAAGTAGACGTGCCCATTCGGCTCAATACCAATGAAGCCCCGTTTTCTCCGCCCGCGCAATGGCTAGATGAAGTTGCACAGGCTGTGCACAGCATTGAGTGGAACAGGTATCCCGACAGGGCAGCAACTGAATTGCGTGAGGGAATTGCCAAACTGCATGGGGTGAATGCCAACCAAGTGTTCGTTTCAAATGGATCTAATGAAGTTCTGCAATCCATATTGCTGGCGTATTCGGGTGCCGGGCGTACCGTGGCAACTTTTGCACCCACGTACCAAATGCACGCTCAAATTGCCAAAGTGGTGGGCGCCAATGTGGTGGAAGGAAGTCGTAACGCCGACTTCACATTGAATGCGCAAGAAATTGAGCGAGTGGTTGCACAGTCGAACCCAGCCGTTTCCTTTTTGTGCTCGCCCAACAACCCCACCGGAATTGTTGAACCACGCGCAAACATTGAAACGCTCATCAAGGTTGCCCCTGGTGTGGTGGTCATCGACGAGGCCTATGCGCAGTTTGCGCCATGGTCTGCACTTGAACTCATCAATGAAGAATCGCCAGTCGTGGTCACACGTACGTTTTCAAAAACGTGGTCGATGGCCGCTGCCCGATTGGGCTATTTGGTTGGCCCGTCGTGGCTTGTTGCCGACCTTGAAGCAGTGGTGCTGCCGTATCACCTCGATGCCTTCAAGCAGCGTGCAGGTGTACTTGCGTTGAAATACGTGGGCGATATGGAATCGCGAGTGCTCGACATTATCGATGGCCGCAACGCAATTGAATCGTGCTTTGCAGGCCTTGAAGTAGACACGTGGCCAAGTGGCGCAAACTTTGTGCTGTTTCGTCCGCGAGCAACCACAGGCATAACTGGCAAGTCGCTGTGGCAAGGACTGCTCGACAAGGGCATTTTGGTGCGTGACTGCAGTTCTTGGGACGGTCTTGCCAACTGCTTGCGTGTCACTATTGGTACGTCACAAGAAAACGAAGCGTTTATTTCTGCCATGAAGGAGATCATGAAGTGAGCCGTACAGCAAAAATTGAACGAGCAACCAAAGAAACCAGCATCGTGGTGGAACTCAACCTCGACGGCACTGGCGTGGGCAATATCTCCACCGGCATCCCGTTTTACGACCACATGCTCGATCAAATCGCCCGCCACGGTGGCTTCGACCTCGCTGTGAAAGCAGTTGGCGACTTGCATATCGACACGCACCACACGGTGGAAGACGTTGCTATTGCCGTGGGCGAGGCATTTCGTCAGGCTGCAGGCGACCGTGCAGGCGTGCGTCGCTTTTCCAGTGGCATGTATCCACTCGATGAAGCACTCGTAGCTATTGCGCTCGACTTGTCGGGTCGCCCATTCATTCACTGGGAAGTTCCACTGCCCGAAGCACTTCCACTTGGTGAACCAGCATTCGACCCACAACTTGCCGAACATGCCATTTCGTCTTTTGCGACGTCGGCAAATATCACATTGCATGTAACTCTCATTCGTGGGCGCAATGTGCACCACATTATTGAGGCTGCATTCAAAGGCCTTGGTCGTTCACTGCGCGATGCGGTGCGTATTGAAGGCACAGGTGTGCCGAGCACCAAAGGCGTATTGGCATGACACGACCGCTCATTGCGGTTCTCGATTACGGCATTGGCAATTTAAGTTCCGCTCAAAAAGCATTAGTGCGCAGCGGGGCCGATGCTCGCCTCACTCGAGACCCCGGCTTGGCGCGCGACGCTGCTGGTGTGGTGTTGCCTGGTGTGGGTGCCTTCGGGGCGTGCATGGATGCATTACGTGCAGCGCAATTGGAAGATGTTGTTTATGAGTCGGTTGCTTCGCAGCGGCCTTTTATGGGTATCTGTGTAGGCATGCAAATGCTGTTCACCTCGAGTGTGGAAAGCCCAGGCGTTGCTGGGCTCGATGTGATTCACGGAACCGTTGAACTCATTGAAGGAAATGTTCGGCGTCCACAGATGCAGTGGAATGAACTGCATGTAGAGAACGAAGACCCACTTTTTTCCGGCTTGCCAAAAACTCCCTGGGTCTATTTCGTTCACTCATATTCAGCTGTGCCGCAAGAAAAATCGGTTGTTATTGCCACATGCGACTACGGGCAAAACCTCACCGCAGTGGTGCGCCAGGAAAATGTTGTGGCAACACAATTCCACCCCGAGAAATCGGCCAAAGATGGGTTGAAGCTTTTGCATAATTTTGTGAGCGCATGCTCATGAGTAATTTCATTGTGTATCCCGCAATCGACTTGCGCGCGGGAAATGTTGTTCGCCTTCGGCAAGGTGACTATGCCGACGAAACTATTTATGGCGACGACCCTGTGAGCGTGGCAACATCATTCATCAATGCCGGTGCACAGTGGGTGCACATGGTCGACCTCGATGCAGCAAAGGGCGGCGATGCTATTAATCGCCCCGTCATTGCAGCAGTAGCTAAGGCCTTGCAGGGCCGCGCACATGTTCAAGTTGGTGGCGGCGTACGCAGCGTGGCCGATGCAGAGGTACTCAAGGCATTGGGTGTGCAGCGCGTGGTGATGGGTTCTGCCGCTGTGCGCACGCCGCGGCTGGTAGAAGAAGTAACACAACGCATTGATGTAGAAGTGGCAGTAGGGCTCGACCACCGTGGGGGCTTTCTTGCAACCGATGGCTGGACCACCACATCGAGTGTGGCCTTAAGTGAAGCATTGCATTGGTACCCCACAGCAAGTTGCGCTGTTGTCACCGATATTTCACGCGACGGAATGCTCTCGGGCTCCGATGTGGAAGGGTTGCGCGCAGCAGGAACCATCTCGCCATTACCGCTCATTGCAAGTGGTGGCATTGGAACGCTGAGCGATATTTCTGCACTGCTCAATATTTCAGGCGTGAGCGGTGTCATTACAGGTAAAGCCATTTACGAAAACCGTTTCACTGTTGCTGAAGCTATTGCTGCAGCAAATGCAGGGAGGCAGTAATGGAAGTTGCACGCGTCATTCCTTGTCTCGATGTCACCAACGGCCGCGTGGTGAAAGGCGTGAACTTTGTTGACCTGCGCGATGCAGGCGACCCGGTTGAACTCGCCGCGCGTTACGACCAACAAGGCGCAGACGAGTTGGTGTTTCTCGACATCACGGCATCTTCCGACAACCGCAACACCATGATCGATGTGGTTGAGCGCACGGCAGCTGAAGTGTTTATTCCTTTCACGGTGGGTGGCGGCATTCGCGCACTTGAAGATGCGCGAGGAATCTTGCGTGCTGGCGCCGACAAGGTGAGTGTCAACACCTCAGCTGTTGAGCGTCCTCAACTCATCAACGAAATTGCTGCCGAGTTTGGCGTGCAGTGTGTTGTGTGCGCTGTTGACGCAAAACGCACAGCCGATGGCTCTGGCTGGGAAGTCTTCTTGCATGGTGGCCGTACGCCAACAGGCAAAAATGCCTTGGAGTGGATTACTGAAGCGGTACAGCGTGGTGCGGGTGAAATTTTGCTCACTTCCATGGACCGCGATGGCACACGTGAAGGCTTCGACATTGAACTCACACGTGCAGTGTGCGATTCAGTAGGCGTTCCTGTTATTGCAAGTGGTGGCGTGGGGTCTTTGCAGCATCTTGTTGATGGTGTTGTGCAGGGTCATGCAAGCGGAGTACTAGCTGCATCAATTTTCCACTTTGGTGAACACACCATTGCCGAAGCAAAAGCGCTCATGAGCGCACAAGGTGTTGTTGTTCGACCCGTGTAGTTGTTACTTCTCTAAATCGGGTGCTGCTGCTGCCCGGTTTCCTTCGGTCCAAATCACGTTGAGTGTGCGGTACGCAATGCGCCAGCCTTGTGGAGTGCGAACAAGGTCGTCAACGTATTCACCAGCGACGACGTAGTAAGGGCCATCTTTGGCGGCTCTGCGCACATGTTGTGCGAAGAGATATGCGCGACTCTTTGCGGTATCGCCACACAAGGAGATTTCTTGTGAGCCGGTGATGTGCTGGCTTGCATCGAGGTGCCCGAGTGCCTGACGAATGCGGGTCCAGATGGCATCGATGCCCACGCAATGTACGCCACCAAGATCGGCGGTTGCGTCGGGGGCAAACACTTGACTGAAGAGCTCCCGATCGTTCTTGTCGAGCGCCCAGCAATAGCGCGAGATGAGATTGCGAATGTCCATTTGGTCGAGGGCGTCTTGCAGGCCGGGAGTGTTCTCGTTGCTCATGACGTAACGGTAGCGAGATCGCGATAATGAGTTTCTATTGGAGGCTCCATGCAGGTACGGTTCTCTTGTGGAAATTGGCGATCAAAAACTCCCTATCAAAATGCTGAACGACCGGCTGTTGGTGAAAATCCCCCAGGGTGAAAGCGAACGCCGCTCCACAGGGGGCATCGTCATTCCCGCAACCGCCCAAATCTCCAAGCGCCTCACCTGGGCCGAAGTGGTGGCTTTAGGCCAAAACGTGCGTGCTGCTGAAGTAGGCGACCGGGTGCTCTTTAGCCCCGACGACCGCTACGAGGTAGAAGTGGGCGGCAACGACTACATCATGTTGCGCGAGCGCGACCTTCATGCCGTTGCGGCCACCCGAATTGAATCAAACACCGGACTGTACCTCTAGGAATGAACATGTCTCAGACTCCTGCAACAACACCCGTCGCCATAGTGGAAGCGGAACTGGCCCTCGTGAAATACAACGCCGATGGCCTGGTTCCCGTCGTCACGCAAGACGCCAACACTAAGCAAGTACTCATGATGGCGTGGATGAACGCTGAAACATTGCGCATGACCCTTGCTGAAGGACGCATGGTGTACTACAGCCGTAGCAGGCAAGAGGTGTGGCGCAAAGGCGACACCAGTGGCGATCGCCAATTTGTTCGCGAAGGTTTTTACGATTGCGATGTTGACACGTTGCTCTTTCTTGTGGAGCAAGAAGGTAATGGTGCTTGCCATACCGGTGCAGTGAGCTGTTTCTATCGCAAATTTGGCGAAGGCGTGCATGACGCTCATTAAGCCTTCGCGCGAAGAGTTTGCTCAGCTCGCCGCACAACATGGTGTTGTGCCGGTATGGGCTGAACTTCTTGCTGACCTTGAAACTCCTGTATCTGTGTTTGCCAAATTGGTAGGCGAGGGCAATGGGTTCTTGTTTGAATCGGTCGAGCACGGCGAACGCTGGAGCAGGTTTTCCTTTCTTGGTCAAAACCCCATTGCAAAGATGGTGTTGCGTGACGGAGTAATCCACACCTCGGGCAACATGCCTGCAGGTGTTCCCACCAATGAAGGAATTTTGGCTGCAATGGAATCGTTGTTGGCCATCTATCACGCGCCGCTTCTTGAAGATCTTCCACCATTACAAAGTGGTCTGGTGGGGTACCTCGGTTACGACGTCATTCGTGAAGTAGAGAACCTGCCGAACACTCCGCCCGACCCGCGTGAACTTCCCGATGCAGTGATGAGCATCATTGGTTCGCTTGTTGCATTCGACCACTGGCGCCAGAGGATGTTTATTTTGGAAAGTGTTCCCACAGTTGAGGCAAACCTCAATGAGGTATACGACGCCGCAGTGGCGCGCATTGAGGAATCCATTCGTCGCATTTCACTGCCACTTCCATACAGCCCTGTTGAACCACCCGTTGCGGGCGATGCGTTGCCTGCAGTGGAATCGTCATTGCCAAATGGTGCATACCAACAAGCTGTTGAAGTTGCCAAGGAATACGTACGTTCTGGCGACATCTTTCAAGTGGTGTTATCGCAGCGATTCGATTTAGAACTTGGTGCCGACCCATACGATGTGTATCGCGTATTGCGCCAGGTGAACCCGAGCCCGTACATGTACTTCTTGCGCGAGCCCGAGTTGTGCATCGTGGGTAGTTCTCCTGAGCCAATGGTGCAATTGGTGAATGGAAAAGTGGTGAGTAGGCCCATTGCAGGCACGCGTAAGCGCGGACGCGACGACGAACACGACCGCCGCCTTGCAGGCGAGTTACGCGAGAACCCGAAAGAAGTGGCCGAGCACATCATGCTGGTCGACCTTGCACGTAACGACGTGGGTCGCGTTGCCGAATTTGGCTCGGTCGTTGTTGAAGAACTCATGACCCTCGAGCGCTATAGCCACGTAATGCACCTCACTTCACAGGTAACGGGTGAATTGAAAAAGGGTCTTGGCCCTATCGACGTCATTCGTGCCACCATGCCGGCTGGCACAGTGAGTGGTGCACCAAAAGTGCGTGCAATGGAAATTATCGACGAGTTAGAGCCTGTGAAGCGCGGGCCATACGCGGGCGTGGTGGGGTATGTCGACTTCAGCGGCAATCTCGATGCTGCAATTGCCATTCGCACCATGTTTATTCGCCCTGTTACCAATGCCGCTGGTGAACAAGTATGGATTGCAAGTTTGCAAGCAGGTGCCGGAATTGTTGCCGACAGCATTCCCGAAGATGAAGATTTGGAATGTCACAACAAGGCAGCAGCATTGCTTGCCGCAATACCTGCAGCACGGCGAATGACATTGGCTCGACAACAGCGAGGAACTTCAGTATGAGTGTGCAGTGGCTGAGGTTAGAACGAGATTTTTTGCTCGTGCAAGGCGTTGACGCAGAGAAATACTTGCACTCGCAGTTGAGCCAAAGCATTCAAGGTATGGCAGTGGGTTCTGCACAGCACAGTTTGCTCTTGCAGCCCACTGGTAAATTAGATGCAGTACTGCGTATTTCGCGTTTGGAAGACACCATCTTTGTGCTCGACATGGAGCCCGGTACTGCTGAAGGTGCATTGTTGCGCCTCAAGAAATTCATGATTCGTGTGCAAGCAACGATTGAAGTGGTGCAGTGGCAATGCGTCGCGTTACGTGGAGAAGGTGCGTTAGAAGCAGCCAAGTCACTTGGTCGCATTCCTTCTGAAGGTGCAGTTGTTGCCGCTTGGTGGCCTACATCGCATGCAGTTGATCTTGTTGGCCCAACTGTTGCCGATATTCCTGCTGACGCCGCAAGCGCGATGAGTGATGCCGAATTCCAGAGTCTGCGTGTCACTGCTGGTTGGCCAGTGGTGGGCATCGATATTGAAAATGGTTGTGTGCCAGGAGAAACAGGCTTACTTGGTGTTGCGGTGAGTTTTTCCAAGGGTTGCTACCCAGGCCAAGAACTTGTGGAGCGCATGGATTCACGAGCTGCTGTATCGCCTCATGTGTTGCGCCGTGTAGAAGTTGCAGATGGTGCACAAGTGGGCGACCACATTGTGGTGGACGGTGCCGACTGCGGCGTTGTTACTTCGGTCGCCGGAACTGTTGCTATTGCGCGGATGTCGCGCAGTGCAAATGAATACGGCGAGGCTCTTCAGCCCGCTTAGTTGCGCCCAAAAGCTTCAACGAGGTCCCACGGCATCTCTTTGTTCGCAGGGTCGGGGTTGAGAGCGGTCATGGTTATTGCATTTGCGCCTGCGTCGATGTGCTCATTCATGCGTGAAAGTATTTGGTCACGTGTTCCCCACGGAATGAACCTGTCGACCAAGCGGTCGCTTCCTTTACCTGCCCAGTCGTCTTCAGTGAAACCAAACTTTGCCCACTGTCGTTGGTAGGCGGGGAGCGGCAAGTAGATGTGTAAGGCCCTGCGCCCTGCTGTACGAGCGCGCTCGGGGTCGGTGGTGAGGCAACAGGGGAGCACAACGTTTAACACCTTGTGTGCTCCGAGGGTTGCCCGTGATGCTGCAGTGTGTTCGGGCGGTTGCATGTAGGTGTTTGCACCATCGGCATGTTCGGCTGCAACTTGCATCATCTTTGGGCCGTGAGCAGCAATGTAAATAGGCGAAGCTGGCGGGTTCTTTGGCGTATGAAGTGGAGTCTTGCCGCGCATTGCGATGAGATACGCAGTCATTTTCTCGATGGGGTTTTCCCACTCCAAGCCACGCATCTGTGCCGCAATAGGGTGCGATACACCGAGACCTTGAATAAAGCGACCATCTGATAATTCAGAAAGTGTGCGCGCAGCTTGAATGCTCGCAATCGCATCGCGGCCATAAATGTGAGCAATGCCACTCGCTACCGAGATGCGTGTAGTTTTCGCGAGAATGTGACTAGCGAGCACATAAATTTCACGGCCATACACATCGGTAATCCATACAGACGGGTAACCAAGTTCTTCTAGTCGCAAAACATGCGTCATTACTTCGCGTGGGCTCAGCGCATCTGCACCAAGCATGAGTCCGCCAACGGGAGATGTCATACTATTTCCTTTGGAATTCTGCGGGGCGACGCTGAGCTACTGCTGTGGTGCCTTCGGCGAAGTCTGCAGTAGCCCTCAATCGCAATTGCTCGGCCATCTCGCGCTGAGTGGCTTGGGCAACTTGGTCGGCAATTCCATTGCGCAAAGTGGCGCGAATAGATTCCACTGCGAGCGGAGCAGAAGATGCAATTTCGCTCGCCAATGCACAAGCTGCAGATTCAATTTCAGACGTGGCAACGAGTTGATCAACCAGCCCGATTGTGTGTGCCTCTGTGCCATTCAAGCGTCGACCAGTGAAGAGAAGCTCTGCTGCTTTTTGTTCGCCAACAAGGCGCGGAAGAGTGACGCTCAATCCAAAACCATGGTGAAACCCAAGCTGAGCAAAGTTTGCGCTGAATTTTGATTCTGGAGAAGCAATGCGAAAGTCGGCAGATAAAGCAAGCCCTAACCCGCCACCAATAGCAGCACCATTGACTGCGGCAACAAAGGGCTTATTGGTGCGAAACAGGCGCGTGGCGGCGTTGTACAAATCGGCGGTGGAGTACGGAGAAGCATTCCCCGAAAAGTCGGCACCCGCACAGAAGTTTTTGCCATCCGCTGCCAGAACTACACAGCGACAATCATCTTTCGTGTCTAACTCTTCAAGTGCATCGGCAAGAGCGGAAATCATGTCGAATGAAAAGAAATTATTTGGTGGTCTATTGAGCCGAATAGTTGCCACGTGGGCAGTAATTCCTGCAATGGAAACAAATGGTTCGGTCACTGTTGTCATTGTTTGTTCAACGTGAAGAAATCGGCACGAGGTGTGAAGGTTTCGTCGTACACGGGTTCTGAATGGTCGACCCGGTACTTCTTGAAGTCGCCTTTGAGAAAACCGAACTTCGTAAAGTGTGCACCCATGTCGCGGTAATTTTTATGTTGGAAGTGTGCGGCAAGTGATGCTTCGTCTTGCCACAGTTCCCACACCACCATGCGGGTGTTCACGACGGGGTCGGGAGCAAAGTAGTAAGCCAAGCAGCCGGGTTCGTCGGTGCGTGCGGGTAACTGAAGTGGAGCGCTCGTCGACAGACACGCATCGCGACCTTCGGGTGTGTTGAATTCTGCAGTGCCAGCAAGCACGATCATATGTGTCATAGGTTTCCTTTGTTAGTGAAGATTGCGTTGGAAGAGGTCGAGAAGTCGCATCCAGTGGCGTTTGTCGGCCTTTTCGTTGTATGCGGGGCGATCGTTGAAGGCAAAACCATGATGGTTGCCCCAGTAACGCTCTAAACAGCCACGAACCTCAGACTCTTGCATGGCGGCTTCAAACTGGTCGACCATTTCCATTGGTACGTAGTCGTCGTGCTCGGCGCAGGCAACATAAATTTCGCCAGAAATATCGTTCAGACGTAAGTGTGGAGAGTCAGGTTTGTCGACATGCAGACGCACTCCATAAAACGAAGCAGCAGCTTTCACTACTGACGCATGTTCTGCTGCAACATAGATGGCAAACGGCCCGCTCATGCAATAGCCAACAACGCCGACAGTATTTTCATCTGCCGCAGTTTGTTCCTTGGCGTAGGCCAAAAGACTTTGAGCATCACGCGACACCATTTTGTTGCTCATTGCCATCATGAGTTCACGCATGCGCTCAAAAGATTCTTTACTGGCAAAGTCAAGCTCAAATGTAGGAGTGGTGCGGTAGTACAGGTTTGGCAACATCACGTAATAACCGTGGCTGGCAATGGTGCGTGCCATGGAATGCAGAAGCTCACGCTTGCCTGGTGCATCCATCAAAAAGAGAACAACGGGCAACGACTCGCCATTGTCGGGGTGGGCAATATATGTGCCCATAGTTCCTTCATCGGTGACAATCTCAATGTGCTGCTCTCTCATGTTGCGAGTATAAACAAATTTCGACACTAATGTCGAAAATGGGGTAAGGTGCCGATATGGCAATGACTGCAGGCGTTCACCTTCCTCAAGCTGGTCCTGCGGCGTCAGGTGAAGCCCTACGACGTACTGCGGTATTGGCAGAAGAATTGGGTTACGCCGACGTATGGGTGAGTGACCACCTGGCAGTTCCCACCGGTTCTGCCTACCCACCTTCGGCATATGTATTTGAGCCATTAACAACAATGTCCTGGATCGCTGCTCATACGAAGCGTGTAGGAATTGGAACCACGGTGCTGGTGTTGCCCATGCGTCACCCATTGAATGTCGCGAAGTCAATTGCCACAATCGATCAATTCAGCGGCGGGCGCGTCATCTTGGGCGTGGCGGCGGGTTGGTTGGAAGCAGAATTCGACGCACTAGGTGTTCCATTTCATGAACGTGGCGCTCGCACCGATGAAGCAATCACCATGTTGCGTAAGTTCTGGACGACCGATCACATCACCGAAAGTTTTCCGGTACATCAATCCACTGTGGTCTCTATGCGCACATTGCCGCAGCCAGTACGGCATGTCCCTTTGTGGGTGGGTGGCCATGCCGATGTTGCTTTGCGACGTGCAATAGCTGTGGGTGATGGTTGGCATGGCGCGTTCTTGTCACCGGAGCAAACAGAAAAACGCGTACGCACACTTCGCGCTGGTCGCCCAGAGGAAACCTTTGCCATTTCCATGCGCACGCGGTGGGATGCATTGCTCGACGAAGAAGATCTCATCATGTATGAAATTGACAGGTACCGCGAAATAGGAGTGACCCATCTAGTTCCTGAGCCACGTCAACGTACCGTTGACCTGTACTTGGAATCTATGGAGAAAATGGCAGACATCTTGGTGCGTGCCGGTGTGGAAATGAAGAACTAAAAATGGCTACACACATTGCACCAGAAATCGTTCTTACTCGTGGCGGCCAAATTCCCAGTGGCATTTCAGTTCAGCGCAGAAGCCAAACGGGAGTTATTCAAGGCGAAGGGAAAGCTCAACGTACGCGCGATCGCATTTTGCAGGCGGCACGTACCGTGTTTGCTCTTTATGGATATCAAGATGCAACTGTTGAGCACGTGGTGCGCGAGGCTGGTTTGGCGCGAGGCAGTTTTTATACATATTTCAGCTCGAAGCACGACTTGTTTCGTCACCTTGCAGGCGTCATCGACCGAAGTATCGCTGAAGAGGTAGTGAAGTCCGACGCTTTACACAAGAGCAACCCCATTGAAAACCTGTCAATTTCAAACCAGGTGTATTTAGCAGTCGTGAAAAGAAACTACGACTTATATGTTCTTGTTGATGGTGTTGCTTCATTCGATCACACAGTGCGCGATGCGCGGCTTGCATCGCGTCAAAAACACATCGACCGCGTAGCAAAGAAAATTCAGCAATGGCAGGCGATGGGTTGGGCAGACCCAGACGTCAACGCTGAACTTGCGGCGGCGTTGCTCGTTTCAATGACGGCAACATTTTCTCGCTGGTTGTATGTTGGCGAATCTCATTTTGATGAAAATGAAGCATTGGAATATCTCAATAACATCTGGATCACAACGTGCAATCTTGCAGAGCCAAAGAACGCAAAGGATGCGAAGTGAGCGCAATTACCCAAGAGAGCATTCGTAAAGAATTCAGTGCTTGGGTCGATGCTCATTGGGATGAAGAAATCGGCATTGTTGCTTGGCGAGATCTTCTGGTGGCATCGGGCTGGGCGGTGCCCTCGTGGCCAGAGCGGTGGTTTGGTAAAGGTCTGCCCGTGTGGGCAGATCAGGTTGTTGCAGGTGTCATTCGTGAAAAAGGAGTGGTCGGGCCACCTATTGGCGGCGGCATGAACCTCGCCGCACCCACAATTCTCGTGCACGGCTCCGATGAGGTGAAAGAAAAGTTTTTACGCCCAACGTTGGTGGGCGAAGTGAAATGGTGCCAGTTGTTCAGCGAACCAGGCGCGGGTTCAGATCTCGCGAGTTTGTCGGCAAGTGCTGTGCGCGATGGTGATGAATGGGTGGTGAATGGTCAAAAGGTATGGAATACCAGTGCGCAATATGCAGACCTTGGCATGTTGGTGGTGCGTACCAACTGGGATCGCCCAAAGCATCATGGTATTTCATATTTTGTTTTGCCAATGCAACAAGCAGGTGTTGAGGTTCGCCCCATCCACCAAATGAACTATCACAGTTCGTTCAATGAAGTCTTTCTTACCGATGCGCGTGTACCTGTAGAAAACCTGGTGGGCGACACAGACGATGGTTGGCGCATTGCGCGTACAACTCTTGCGTATGAACGCACCTTTAATACGTTGCGACGTCCTAACTTTCGGGGTGATGAGAATGCTCTCGGTCGCACATTGCGTGAGGCAAAAGAAGAAGCTGAACGCCACTTCACAACCTATGTGTGGTACCCACAACGTGCGGGTCGACCAGACTTAGCAATTGAGCGCGCCCGTGACTTCGGAGTTGCGAGTGACCTTGTTGTGCGTCAAGCCATTACGCGGCTGTATTCATTCAGTAAAGCAAGTGAGTGGACCTCAATGCGTGCGCAAGCAGCGCGTGCACTTGGCCGAGCTGCAGGGCCAGAAGGTTCACTCGGCAAACTTGCCGCTTCAGAAGTGGCACGCATGTCGAACAAGGTGCACACTTTAATTTCCGGAACACACGGTGTATTAAAAGATGGCGATAACCCACTCGACGCAGTCATTGCAGAAGTGCTCATTTCCACCCCAGCGCAATCCATCGCGGGTGGTACCGATGAAATTCAACGCAACATTATTGGTGAGAAAATTCTGGGTCTATCGCGCGAGCCAGAAGCAAAAAGCGACAAGTAACTACTTCTGTATGAATGAGGCTTGTTCAGCTGCACGCATCCAGGCGAGGGAGCCGTCGTGGTCGCCAAGCGCAGTGAGCGATTGAGAAATTTTCGCCGCAACGAGTGCATTGGGTTGTTGGCGAAAAGCCTCTGCTCCAATTTTTGCCGCCTCGTGATGATTGCCAACACGTTGTAAGCCAGACATCACCAAAATGATGTAGTCGGTCTGTGAAAGGCCAGCGAGAGGAGTAGCCGCACGCTGGCGTGACCCGAATAGTTGGAGTTGCATCACCAGAAGAATTGCGGCCAGGGGGAGAAAGCTTCTTGCTTGCTCGAAGGCAACTGCAGTAACCAGACCACCAGAGGTGAGCACGATGCTGAACCACATCATGAAGCTGGCTCCACGGTGTGGTGCGATTTTCTCGAGGGCAGCAGAAACAATTGCACCACCGTCAAGCGGAATGACGGGAATGAGATTCACCACAGCGAGAACTATGCCGGCCCACCAAATGCTCAGTGTTGCTTCATTGCGCAAGATGTCGCTGCGCGAGAGCGGGTTGGCGCCAAGCAACAACATGATGACGGTGGCAACCGACCCTTGAGCAAATGAACCGGCTGCTGCAATACCGGCTCGTTCCCATCGAGCAAGGGGGCGACTCGGTAAATACGAGGCGTAGCCCGCAAGAAAGTCGAGTGAAATTTCGGCATGTGCGCCAGTGGCACGTGCAGCGAGCGCATGGCCGAGTTCATGGATGAGGGTGAAGGCGGCGAGAGTTCCGGCAGCCCAGAGACCGAGTGAACCGCCATAGATGAAGACCACGAGCCCAAGAAAAATGATGAATCCAGGGCGAATTTCCACGCGGAAGCCCAGCAGCGTGAAACTTCTGAAGTGTGACCCGTGATCTTTCGCCATTTGCTTGAAGCCTAAGGGCATTACGCCTCTAGACTTTCTCACCGTGCCACTTGTATATGCCTTCGACCACAAACATCGCCGTTCTCCACGAGACATGAAAGACCTTCTCGGTGGAAAGGGTGCAAACCTCGCCGAGATGATGAGCGTCTTGAACCTTCCCGTGCCTCATGGGTTTACCGTCACCACCGACGCGTGCCGTGAGTACATGAAAGGTGGATGGCCAAAAGGCCTCGACCTAGAAATTGCAAAGCAAGTTGCTGCGCTCGAGAAAAAAATGGGACGCAAGCTCGGCAATGTTGCCGACCCGTTGTTGGTGTCGGTGCGCTCAGGCGCAAAGTTCTCCATGCCCGGCATGATGGACACCGTTCTCAACTTGGGTTTGAACGACAAAACTGTTGTTGGTCTTGCCAAGGCAAGCGACGAGCGTTTTGCTTACGACTCATACCGTCGCTTCATCAGCATGTACGGCCGTATTGTTCTTGGCCTCGAGGGTGAAGAGTTTGAACATGAACTCACCCAGGCGCGCTTGGCTGCTGGGGTTGCTTCCGATGCAGAAATTCCTGCTGCAGCACTCAAGGCAATTTGTGATTCGTACAAGAAAATTGTGCAGACCCACACGGGTAAGCCATTCCCTCAAGACCCTGTGAAGCAATTGCGCGGAGCCATTGAAGCAGTGTTCCGTTCATGGAATGGCCCACGTGCCATTGCATACCGTGTGCGTGAAAAAATCAGCCACGATCTAGGTACCGCGGTCAACGTTCAAGCCATGGTGTTTGGTAACCGCGATAGCAACTCCGGAACTGGCGTTGGTTTCACACGTAACGCTGCAACAGGCGACAACAAGCCTTATGGCGACTTCCTCGTCAATGCACAAGGTGAAGACGTTGTTGCAGGTATCCGCAACACCGAAGATCTCGACGCTCTCAAGCGCAAATTCCCTGTTATTCATGCTGAGCTCATGGCCATTTTCTTGCGCCTTGAAAAGCACTACAAAGATATGTGCGACACCGAGTTCACTATCGAGCAGGGCAAGTTGTGGATGTTGCAAACACGTGTTGGCAAGCGCACTGGTGCAGCTGCACTGAAGATGGCTGTCGACATGACCAAGGGCACCGGCAAGGGTAAAGGTGCATGGAAGATCTCGCGCAAAGAAGCTCTCATGCGTGTTACTGCCGACCACCTCGACCAGGTGTTGCACCCACAGTTCGCTAACAAGGGCATTGTGCTCACCAAGGGTCTTGCTGCATCACCAGGTGCTGCAGTGGGCAAGGTCTATTTCACCGCCGACGAAGCTGCCGATGCAGCCGATCGTGGCGAAGCAGTCATCTTGGTGCGTAACGAAACAAGCCCAGAAGATGTGCACGGCATGATGGTGTCGCAAGGCATTCTCACTGCTCGTGGCGGACTCGTGAGCCACGCAGCTGTTGTTGCCCGTGGTTGGGGTACTCCTGCCATTGTTGGCGCCGAAGCTGTTCGCATTGAAGGCAAGCAGTTCTCTGTGGGCAACATTGTGGTGAAAGAAGGCGACGTTATTTCTCTCGATGGCGCATCGGGCGAAGTGGTTGTTGGTGAATTGAAGCTCGAAGCCGCAAAACCTCCAAAAGAATTTGAAACCATTTTGAAGTGGGCCGACGAAATTCGTAAGGGCAAGCTTGCCGTGCGTGCCAACGCCGACACCGGTGAAGATGCAAAAAATGCTCGCGAACTTGGTGCAGAAGGAATTGGCTTGTGCCGTACCGAGCACATGTTCCTTGCTCCCGACCGTTTGCCTGTTGTGCGCCGCATGATCTTGGCCGACACACCAGAAGAAGAAACAGCAGCGCTTGAAGAACTGCGCAAAGTACAAAAAGAAGACTTTGCAGCAATCTTCCGCGAGATGTCGGGTCTCCCTGTCACTGTGCGTTTGCTCGACCCGCCATTGCACGAGTTCTTGCCACGCGTGCTCGATCTCGAAGTGAAAAAAGCTTCGGTTGGTCTCACGCACGAAGAAGAGAAGTTATTGGAAGCTGCTGAAAGCTGGGCTGAATTCAACCCAATGATCGGTACCCGTGGTGTACGACTTGGTGTTATCAAGCCTGGTCTTTACGCCATGCAAGTACGTGCGCTCATGGAAGCAGCCGACCAAGTGTCGAGCGAGGGCTTCAAGCCCATCGCAGAAGTCATGATTCCTCTCACCGTTACACGTGAAGAACTTGCTCTTGCTCGTTCATGGGTAGAAGAAGTGTTGCGCGAAAATGCCACACGACCTGCACCAATGAACAAGGGTAAAAAGGTGTCACGTCCGAAGGTCACCATCGGAACAATGATCGAAACACCGCGTGCAGCATTGCGTGCCGATGAACTTGCCGAAGAAGCCGACTTCTTCAGCTTCGGTACCAACGACCTCACGCAGTTGGTGTTCGGCTTTAGCCGCGACGACATTGAAAGCCGCATGATGCCTGCGTACCTCGAAGCTGGTCTTTTGAAGCGCAACCCATTTGAAACCATCGACGCAAATGGCGTAGGCGAGTTGGTATTCCTTGCCGCTCAGCGTGGTCGCAAGGTGAAGCGCGATCTCAAGCTGGGCGTATGCGGTGAGCATGGTGGCGACCCAGAGTCCATCGAGCTCTTCTACAAGGCCGGCTTGAACTATGTCAGCTGCTCACCGTTCCGTGTGCCCATTGCGCGCTTGTCTGCAGCGCAATCGGTATTGGGCGGAACAAATAGCGAAACCAAGTAGGCGACATCACGCGATTATTTGCTTCCACGTCAGGGTCAACACAATTCGTTGATCTCAGCGTGGGTGCCGGAACCTGGTTCTTTTTCGCCGGGGTCGTTGCATCGCTGTTACTCATCGACCTCCTTGTAGTTCATCGCAAGGCGTCAATCATGACCACACGCCGTGCGGCGGTGGAATCGGCAGTGTGGATCAGCATTGGGTTGCTTTTCTCTTTGTACGTACTTGCCGCCTTTGGTGCCAGTTCATCTGGTGAGTATCTCAGCGCGTATCTCATTGAAAAAAGCTTGAGTATCGACAACGTCTTTGTGTGGTCGGTCATTTTGACGCACTACCGAGTGCCCGAACAGTTTCAACATCGTGTCTTGTTCTGGGGAATATTTGGTGCACTTGCCATGCGCTTTGCCTTTATTTTCGCTGGGGTAGCAGTCATTCAGAAATTCGACTTCACCTTGGTCGTCTTCGGGGCGTTCTTGGCGTACACCGGAGCGCAACTTTTCAGAGGTGACGATGACTTTGACCCATCGAAGAGCAAACCAATGGCACTTTTCCATCGTTTCGTGCCGAGCACTGAAGACCTCGATGGACAAAAGCTCATCACGCGGCGCAATGGTCGCCGTTTAGCAACGCCGCTTCTTGCAGTGCTGGTACTGATTGAAGTCACCGATGTCATTTTTGCGGTCGACTCAGTTCCTGCAGTGTTGGCAATTAGCCACGAACAATTCATTGCGTTTTCATCGAACGCCTTTGCGATTTTAGGTTTACGCGCGCTGTACTTCGTTCTTGCCGATATCCGTCATCGGTTTGAATATCTCGAGCAAGGAATTGCGACCATTCTCATTTTTGTAGGCGTAAAAATGGCGCTCTCGCTGTGGTTCCATATCCCCACTTATGTGTCTCTCGTGGTCATTGCCGGAGTACTCGCAGCCTCGGTGCTGTGGTCTGTGCGAAAGACTCAAGGGGATTCCAGCGAAGGCTAGGCAGTAGCCTCTCGCATATGGCAATCTCCGACGACGATATTGAGGCACTGCGTCAACGCGTGTCGATTGTCGACATCGTTCAGGCCTCTGTTGCCTTGCGTCGTGTGGGTCGTAACTGGGTGGGGTTGTGCCCGTTCCATGCAGAAAAGTCTGGTTCTTTTAATGTGCGTGAAGAGACGGGGCGCTATCGCTGTTTTGGTTGTGGTGCTTCGGGTGACGTTTTTAAATTTGTGCAAGACATGGAGCATGTCGATTTTGTTGGTGCGGTGGAATCTCTTGCTGCCAAGGTGGGCATGCAGCTCAACTACACCTCTGGCACCGAGTCGAAAGATCGGCAGCGTCGTAAAAAACTTGTCGCGGTCATGGACAACGCAGCAACGTGGTACCACGAACGATTACTGAATAGCCCCGATGCACGTGAAGCCCGCGACTACCTGCGTGCGCGTGGTCTATCTGGCGACATTGCGCGACAATTCCGCATTGGCTGGGCCCCAGACGATTGGGATGCACTGAGCGTGGGTTTATCACAAGGTAAACAGGCCTCTGCAGAAGATCTGCGGGAAACCGGACTCGCATTCACCAACAAACGTGGCAAATTGCAAGATGCCTTTCGCGCTCGCATTTTGTTCCCCATTTTCTCCGACACTGGTGACGTGCTGGCCTTCGGCGGGCGCATCATGCCGGGCAGCACCGACCCTGCAAAGTACAAGAACTCACCAGAAACCCCTATCTATTCCAAGTCTCGCACGTTGTATGGCTTGAACTGGGCAAAGTCCGACATTGTGGCAAGCGACCAAGTAGTCATTTGCGAGGGCTACACCGACGTCATTGGTTTTCATCGCGCTGGCATTGCACGTGCGGTGGCAACATGTGGAACCGCACTCACCGAAGAGCACGTGCGTATTTTGAAACGCTTTGCAAACCGTGTCGTGTTGGCATTCGACGCCGATGCTGCTGGCCAAGGTGCCGCCGAGCGTTTTTATGAATGGGAGTCGAAGTACTCAGTCAGCGTGAGCGTTGCACATTTCCCTGCCGGAAAAGATCCGGGTGAGTTGTCGTTAACTGACCCCACCGCATTGCGTGAAGCCATCGACAACGCACAGCCATTCCTTGGTTTCCGTTTACAACGGGTACTCGACGCAAGTTCTATTCGCACGCCAGAAGATCGTGCAAAAACTGCTGAGAAGGCAGTGAGTGTTATTAACGAACATCCCGACATCAACGTGCGCAAAATTTATGCTGGTCAAGTGGCAAGCCATACGGGTCTTCCCGTTGCCGATGTGGTGAAGCGCGTGGAAACGCGCACCCGCAATGTTTCCTTCACTCCCGTCGACCAGCAGCGCTCAGCGCGTGAAAATGCCGAGTTCGTTGCGGTGGCCACCCTCTTGCACGAGTGGGACTCCATTGCGCCGTGGCTCGTTGAAGCTCTTTTCCCCACCGACATCATGCGCCGGGCCTTTCTTGCCCTTGCCGAGAGCAGTGGAAACCTAGAAAACGCACTCGACCTCGCTGACCCTGAAGCCCGTGAGGTCTTAGAGCGGGCTGCTGTGGCCGATATTGAAGCCGATGGGCGCAGAGAGGCAATGAACCTGCTCTCAGCAGCAGTGCGCAGAGAACTCGCTGGTCATCGTGGAGTCACCAACCCAGAAATATTGTTGTCCGACCGCGACGCACGACTACAACTTGAACTGCTCGACGACCGACACGCGAGTGAAAATGCTGCGGCATTCCTCTTGGAGTGGGTGAGCGAGCGGGCGGTAAATCATGTCACAGAATGAATCTAGGCTATTGCTGTGGCAGTAACTGAACGTGGCTCCGACGCAATGCGTTTGTACCTCAACGAAATTGGTCAGCACACGTTGCTCACGTCCGACGATGAACGTCGTTTAGGCAAACTCATCAAAGATGGTCTCGTTGCAGTTGAGCGTCTCACCGGTGACGAACCCATCGATCCAAGCGAGAAGCGCACACTGCGCCGCGCCGCGCAAGAAGGCCAAGCTGCAAAAACGCAAATGGTGCAAGCCAACTTGCGCTTAGTTGTTTCCATCGCTCGTCGTTACGACGGCAAAGATCTTCAACTTGCCGACCTCGTACAAGAGGGAAACATTGGCCTCATGCGTGCGGTCGACAAATACGACTATGAAAAAGGCTTTAAGTTTTCTACTTATGCCACTTGGTGGATACGTCAGGCAATGACGCGGGCAATGGCCGACCAGGGTCGCAACATCCGTATTCCCACCCACATGATGGAACTCGTCAACCGGGTACAGCGCACCGAGCGCGAACTCACTTCAGAACTCGAACGCGACCCCAGCCCCGAAGAAGTGGCTCACCGCTGTGGTTTAGAGGTGGAAAAGGTTCTAGAGCTCATGCAATACGCCTTTGGCACCGTGAGCCTCGATACGCCACTGGGTGACGATGGCGACGGGGGAGCCTGGGTCGACATCATCGCCGATGAAAAAATGGAGACACCCAATTCAGCAGCTGAGCGGCATGCCTTGGTGAATCTTGTCGAGGCAGAACTCGATGGTCTGCCCGAGCGCGACTGCGAAATTATCATGATGCGCTTTGGCATCTCTCGCCAGTCGCGCCCGCTCGACGAGGTGGCCGCGCAATTTGGTATCGCAAGAGAACACGTGCGTGACATCATTAAAGAACTTGTCCAGCTCACACATCATGAACTAGCTGCAAAACTCAAGCGCACTCCTACCGAAACCGAAGAAATAGAAACAGAGAAGGTGCTCGAACTCATCCCTGAAGCATTCGGTGCATTGCATCACGATTGCCCGCTTGCCGATGAAGCCGATGCAAAGACCTGGGCTGCTGCAATTGCCCACGAACAAAACGGGTCGTTCGACTCAGCCGCAGAGCGCGCTGTGCATGTTGCTCTCGTACGCTTGGGCCTGAAGCATCTTCCCGAGAACGACTGCGAAATTCTCAAGCAGCACTTCGGAGTGCGCCGGCGCCCGCGCACCCTCGATGAAGTGGCATCGGAAATTAAGGTCACTCGCGAACGTATTCGTCAAATTGAACAAAAAACGCTGGCGCGGATGCGCCACCCCCATAATTCTGCTCGTCTTCGGGGTTTTCTCGATGACTAAAAGCACCCTGCGCTGATAACCTGCGGTACGCCTTTCCGGGGTAGCTCAGTTGGCAGAGCAACGGACTGTTAATCCGTTTGTCGTGGGTTCGAGCCCCACCCCCGGAGCTACTGCATTGCCTCGGCTAAGAGTTCCATCGACCTCAGTCGAGCTGGCGTGTTCTCACAATGGTGAACCACCATCAATTCATCGGGTTCCACAGCGCGAAGGAACTCATTGACCTTCTCTTTCACCAGCTGTGTGTCGCCCACTGCGCTGTAGGTGAAAATCTGGTTCAGATACTGCGCTCGTGGTGAATTGAGGAGATCAGTCACTTCCTCGTCGCTCAGCCTGTTGCCCGGCCCACCAAAGAGGGCTTTGGCGAATACGCGGCGCCGGCGCTCGAGTTGCCTTTCAGCATCGGCAGTGGTGTCAGCCGCAATGATGTTCATGCTCGCCATTGCGTGCGGTTTGTCGAGCTGAGCCGATGGCGTGAAGCGTTCGCGGTAAATATGCAGCGCTTCATGCAGGTGCTGTGGCGCGAAATGCGAGGCAAAAGCAAAGGGCAAACCCAGCAGGGCTGCGAGCTGGGCTCCAAAGAGCGATGAACCCAAAATATAGAGCGGAACAAATGTGCCATAACCTGGCGTTGCTTGCACATGTTCAACGCGCGAATTGTGCGAGAGAAAACCTTGCAGTTCAACCACGTCTTGGGCGAAGTGTTCTGCAGCACGTGGGTCGCGGCGTAGTGCACGAAAAGTATTTTGATCGGTTCCCGGTGCACGGCCGAGGCCAATATCGATGCGGCCTGGGTGTAGTTCTGCCAACGTGCCAAATTGTTCAGCAATAACGAGAGGTGAATGATTCGGCAACATGACGCCACCTGAACCAAGACGAATAGTAGAAGTATTTGCTGCAACGTGCGCAATAAGCACGGCTGGAGCCGACGATGCAATGGATTGTGAGTTGTGATGCTCTGCGTACCACACACGCGTGTAGCCCAATTGCTCAGCTTTTTGAGCAACGGTCACGCACCCATTCAGGCTCTCGTGCACTGTTTCGCCTTCACCAATAGAAGCAAGATCAAGAAGGGAGAGTGGAACCTTGCTCACAGTGACCTTTCGCTTCGGTGGAGTGAAATGAACGATAGCCTGAGAACTCGCGCGGGCCCATAGCTCAGTTGGTTAGAGCAGGGGACTCATAATCCCTTGGTCGCAGGTTCGAGTCCTGCTGGGCCCACTATCGGATTTAGCTCTCGACGGGGAGTTTCTCGGAGTAACTCACCCGCATGCAGGAGCCGCCGAATAGAGATTCGATTTCTTCGGTCATTTCCAATGAACCCCCGACATACAGCGACCAAAAGTCAACATCGGTTCCAACAAACCATGCATGGTCATCTGGCCACATGAGGTCGGGGTTGCGCCACTCATCCGAACTCGGATATCTCAACTCACCCAACGATAGTAAGTCACCGGTGAGAAGGAAGTAGACCCGAGTCGGCATTACAAGTTTTGGAATCTGTGAGAGTTCTTCGCGATTCGACTCCGATTGGAAGCCATGCCCTTCCCAAATACCGAAAGTTAAGTTGCCGAGCGGCGATGAGTGTTTTGCACAAATAGAACCCAGCGCGACGAACATCTCTCTATACGCCGACCACCAGTGCTGTATTCTGGGTTCTGGTGCTAAGAGCCGAACGACCGCTTCAAAGGTATTCGGAATAAGAGTCCCCACCGTCCCGACGCTGCCAGCGCACCCATTACAAATCCATTCTTCTGTACCGGTTGTCGTGATTGATGAAATTGAATCACCAAAGGGGAAGGTACTCACCAGCACAAACCAGTCGGACGCACAGCAAACTCGCTCAACTCGGCGCGCACAAGAGTGAGTTCGTGCCTTCCCGGGCTGGCCCCCACAGTAATTGTGGAAAGTGTCGCCGCCAAGTGTGCAATTCCGAGTTCTAATCTTTCATAAAAATTCAATTCAAATTTAGCATTTGCGTCCGGTATGAATAATTGTGAAATTACAGTCATGATGTCTGCTAGACGGAGATAGCGGAATGCAGATTTCATATAGGCATGCATTTCATGACCAGAAACTACTCCTGATTGAGAATCAAAAATTACTCCGACACCAACAGTAGCCTCTCTCGCCGAAAGCATGCCTCCTCTGCAACTAGGTGATTGACCCGATGGACGAAAGTTCAATAAGGGCTCCTCGAGGCGCTAATGGCAAGCTCGTGACGAACGCCCAATTAGATGAGTGCCACGGCAGGGTGGGCGAGGTCATGTTCAACGGAAAGAAGCAGAGGATGTACCACTATGTGCTCAACAACGAGTACCCATACTCCATCGGATGCCTTCGTGGAACCCCTCGGCCGATGATTGGCATGAATCACTAAGGCTTCGTCACTCCGATAGATCAACGCCGTGGAATTCTCGGCTTGCTCAATTCCTTGCTGTACTTGGCGTTGAGTTCCGTTGAGTGGCAGGGTAGTTGCATGCAATTCGACGTCGCCATCATCGGGGCAGGCCCTGGGGGCTCTTCGGCTGCCATTACTGCAGCGCGCGCTGGGCTCAAGGTGCTGTTGCTCGAAAAAGGCAGTTATGGCCGCGACAAAGTATGTGGCGATGGTCTTACCCCACGAGCAATTGCTGCGTTAAAAGAACTGCAAGTTGATTTTTCAGTAGCTCACCGCATTGATGGCTTGCGCATGATTGCCGGGAAAAAAGAACGAGAACTGCTCTGGCCCTCGAATACGGCGTTTCCCAACCATGGTGCAGTATGGCCCCGTCAAAAATTCGACCAACACTTAGTTGACTTAGCCATTGCCGCAGGCGCCGATGTGCGTTTCGATGCCGAAGCGCTTCCTGTTTTTGAAGGCACCAAAGTGGTGGGTGTGGAAGTGGCTGGCGAAGTTTTTCATGCGTCTCTCGTGGTGCTTGCCGCAGGCGCACAAGGAGCCGCAGCAAAAATGCTGGGTGCGGTGCGCGACCCCAATGAAACTTTTGGTTTAGCTATTCGGGCCTATGCAAAAACACCACGTCATGCCGAGCGGCATTTGGAAGCATGTTTGAGTTTGCAAGACGAACACGGCACTGCAGTACCTGGGTACGGATGGATGTTCCCTGCAGGCGATGGCACCGTCAATATTGGTGTGGGTGCGCTGAGCACCATGAAGGGTTTTAAAAAACTCAACCTCAACACATTGCTCGATCAGTACGCATCTCTCGTGCGTGACTCATGGTCACTTGGCGACTACGAAGACAAGCCACGCGCGTGGCGTTTGCCGATGAGTTGCATGAAACGTTCTGGCCCAGGTTGGGTAGCAATTGGCGATTCCGCCGGATTCGTGAATCCCATGAACGGCGAAGGTATTGACTATGCCTTGGAGTCGGGCATGCTCGCAGTGAATTGTTTCCTCGAAAACCCAGCAACTGCTCCTCAGCAATACGACCGCCTCGTGGGCGAACGCTTCGACGACTTCTTGCGCACGGGTCGCAGGTTCAGCCTCATCATCGGGCACCCCTGGTTGTTGAAGCCAGGCCTGCGCATTGCCGTGGGTACTCAAAGTGCTGCCGACATCACCCTTGCAGTGATGGGAAACCTCATCGACTCATCAACACCAGGTGCTGCAGGCAAAGTAATGCGCCTTGCCGACAACGTGTTGCGTATTGCCGACCCTGTACTGCGTCGCACGCGGGCAAAGGCGTAAATCGCCTCCCCACAATGTTCTACATTGAGGGCATGGGCGTTTCTGTCAAAAAGAACTATTTCAACGGCTTGCGCGGCGCACTGGAAGATATTGCGCGCGATGAATTTTGGCCGACAACATTTATTTCAGACCCCTCTGCGCCACCCGATGTGCATTGGCATGCATGCGATGTGCACGGGTACGTCATTAGCGGTAACTCCACCATCCTCGATGGCGAAACAGGGCAGTGGTTGTCGCTCTCGGCAGGCGACAAACTCATTATTCCTGCAGGTGCGCTGCATATTGAAGGGGAGTCGGAGAGCACTGTTGTTTACGTGGTGGCAACACGTGACCAGTTGCCTTTTAAAGAAGTATTTCGGTTGCTTCCCGCAGATGACCCGCAACGTCCGCGTTAGCTAAGGCTTCATAACAACCCAGCCGCGGTTTTGTAGCTCCGCGGCAAGGTCGTCGTCGCTTAACTTTTTGAGTAAGCGCTGTTCGGGTGTGCTTTTCGCCGGCAGGTTTGACGACTTCTTTTGAAATGAAGCGTGTTGCGGCACAGCGGGTTCGCTGTTGGGGAACTCCGCAGCATCGTTGAGTTGGGTGATGAAAGCTTCTGCTTCGGCGCGTGTGAATTTTCCACCTGCTTGGCGTTGGTTGAAACCCATGGGCCCACGTGCATCGCGAAAATCGCTATGACCTGCTGCTTGCAGAAGGGCCAATAGTTCTTTGATCATTTGCATGGGAGCGGGTGGGCCCGAGGGTTGGCCAAATGCCATGGGAAACTGCTTTCAATAAGTATTTACTTGGTAACGCGACCGTCGACGCCGGTCCAGACGGCTTTGGCACCGCTGTGTCCTGCATCGTAGACAAAGGCTGTAGCAACAGCGCCGGATGCAATGGTCGCTGTGAGTAAAACAGCGGGAGCCCACTTGGGGAGTTTGGCAAGCTTCTGTGCGTACTTACTGCGGCGGAGCACTTCTTCGGCAGCTGCAACCACGGCAATGCCACCAAAAATAACGGCAGGTGCTTGTGCGGCATCGCCTTTTTCCGTGTGGTCATGAATTTGAGCAGTGCGCTTCACCGACTCTTGCAAGCTTTCTCCTGAACTGGCAGCAAGAAGGACACCTATTCCACCGATAGCAGCCATAGTCGCAGCTGCAATCAGAAGTGGCTGGCGGAATTTTTTATATATAGCCACGACCGCCAAAATGGCAGCGAGCGGTACAAGTACAACCGGTACGTGTACGAAAAGTGGGTGAGCAGGTACTCCAAAAATCTGATCAATTGCTAACAATGTCTTCTTCTTTCGTGGTGCTAGGGGCAGGTATTTGTGTGAGACGGGGAGACTTTGTAGGTGTGCGCAAAGTAACGAGGTGAGCGGCGCCAAGTGCTGCAGCAAGAGTCACCATCATGATGGTGAGCGCACCGTAAAGACGTGATGTCATGTCAGTACCGGTGGTGATTGCGTGCCAGGTCACCAATATGAAAGCAACATAGCTTGAGAGGTGAACTGCGCGCCACAGTTTCTTTGGGAGTTTCTTCATGGCCCATGAAGTGATTTGTATGGCGGCAATCATGTACATGGCAAGCACGCCGAGTGCAACGCCGCGCGGGTGCCATGACGAAGAAAATGGAATCAGTAATTCTTTGGGGCCAAAATGTGAGTAGTTATCTCCAACAAGTGCAACGAGATGCAAAACAGTGGCGGCGAGGAGCAACGTTCCAAACCATTTATGTAGGTCGAGCAACCATGCCGGCCGGTCGTATCCACGAAACAAGCGAGTGACCAACAAAATTCCCCAGGCGCATGATGCCAAAACGAGGAACCAAGCAACCGTGCCTGCAGACCGTGAGAGATACCACCAAAAATGTGAGTTCATATTGTTTCGTTTTCTTGATAAGGGATTGGGGTGGTTGCATATTGTGCCCAACTCGCAGTTTCAACGCTAGAGCCGTCCGTGCGTACAACACGTGAAGCGAGGTGAAAGAAGGCGAGGAGTTCTGTACCTATTTTTTCGCCACTCACAAGTAGTGCAGTTGCGAACACTTCTGCCCAAGCTGCAGTTGAAGCGATGACCGTTGTGGTGTGTAGTGCTTCGGGCGCATCTTGTGCAATGGGTTTTCCGGTTGTTGGGTCAATGACATGGTGTTGCATGTCTGAACCAACATGCCAGCGCTTCGCATGTGTTGAAGAAGTGGCAACACCGCCAGAAGGGATGACAATTGATGCCGCAATGCGCAACGGGTGTTCAGCATCTTCAATATGAACTGGCCATACCTCGGCATCGCCCGGTGTGCCTATGCATCGCAGGTCTCCTCCAACGCTGATGGACACTCCTCGTGCATTGAGCGACATCAACTGTTCGGCAACAATGTCGGCAGCAAGCCCCTTGCCCATTCCGCCGGGGTCGACGGTTGCGCCGTTGTGCAATCGAGCTTGCCAACCTGATGAAGTGAGTTGCACCTCAAGGTCGTTTGCAGTTGCGTGCCAGCTCGCAGAACTGGGGAGCGACACCGTTGCATTGTTGGTAAGTGAATGTGAATAGCCCGCATCAATAAGTGCTGGCAAAAGAAAAGGGTTGAAGGCGCCGTTGGTGGCGCGAAATGCTTCAACAAGGTAATGGAGCAGCATTGCGGTGTCGTCGGAAACGGGAGTCCACACGGAATGCAGTGCAGTGTTGAGCTGCGACACTTCGCTCGTTGCAATGAATCGACTCCAGCGCACTTCAAGTTGAGCGAGGCGAGCTTGTGCAACTTCAATGAGATGACTGAGTTCGTTTTCACTGTCTGCCACAACAATCACACGAGCGGTATTTCCCATAGCGGGAAACACCGCCGTGCGTGTATGTAACACAGTGTTACTTCGAGCCACCGCTGTTGCTCACGGCCGTGCTTTGTGGAGCCTGTAGCTGCACTGGTGTGGGTGCGGGGGCTGGTGCAATGGTTGCAACCGGTACTGGTGCTGCAGTGGCTACAGGTGCTGCGACCTCAACTGCGGCTGCTACAGGTGCTGTAGTAATAACCGGTGTGACAACTGCAGTTGGAGTACTGGTATTGCTTGCCTGGCGTACCGCAGTGGCCACAGCTTGTGCAGTGTGTGCCGCAATGGTTGGTGTGGTGGCAGTGCCCAGTGGTGCTAACTCTTGAACTGGGGTCACCAGAGCAACGCTTTGCATCTGAGACACGTTTTGCTCAGTTGCAGCTGGAGCACTTACTGCTTGTGTGGGGCTTTGTTCTGCTGCTGCGTAAGCAGCTGTCATGGCAAGGATTGCTGTTGCTGTGATGCCGGTTGACAAGATACGAGCTGATTGGGCTACGTGGCGCTTGCGCCGAATGAGTGGGCGATTAGTCATCGTCGTTTTCCCTTTCTTCATGGTTGCGGTCTTCAGTGCGTCGTGGAGGAGCTGGTCGCTCATCGTGTTCTTCTTCGTCATGGTCATCGTCATCGTCTTCGTCGTCGTGTGGTGGGCGAGGAGGAAGGTTGCCGCTGACGGGGTTGTTCACCGCTGCCACAATTTGGCCGTTGATGAGTCGAGCCGAGAATTCAATGGTGCGTGCTGGCGAAGCGAGCGTGATGCGCACATCGTCGCCATCGCGGGTGTAGGTGTTGGTCACCTTGTAAGGGGAACCAGGAGTTACCGCCACACTTTTCACGGTGAGCGTGCGCCCATTGAGGCTCAAAGTGATGACCGCGATGTCTTCTACTTGGAAAGCCTTTTCCACAGTTGCCGGGGGGCGGGCAACGGTAGATGAAGGAATGCTTGGTGCTGGTGCTGGTGCTGGTGCTGGGACTGGCGCAGCCACTGATGTTGTGGGTGCAACGGAAGTGTCTGGAGCCTCGACGACGCCATTGGCCTCTACCGCGGGAGCGGTAGCTGCATCGGCAGCACCAAGAGCGGTGATGTCACCATTTGCCGTGTTCAGCGCATCGGCAGAAACTGTTGCAGCAAGCGCTGGCGTACCACGAACGGTGGATGAGTCTTGTAGCACTGAAGAGTTCAGTGCGAGGGCGGAGCCGCCGGCAAGAAGTACACCTGCGATGGAAAGTGATGTGGCAAGTCCTGATTTCATGTAACTCACCATACGGAAGTGATTTCTCATGGACGGCGAGGGGATATCCAAGAAACATCCAAGATTTTGAGGACAGAGGAGAAAAACCGAGGATTTGGCCTCAGGTAGGCGACAATGGCATCGTGAAAGTCCTTCTTGTTGAAGATGATCCCTCCATTGCATCGGTGGTGAGCCGCGGACTTGGCGATGCTGGTTTTGGTGTAGAGCATGTGGGCAATGGGAAAGATGCAATTGCTGCGCAAGGTTATGACTTCGTATTGCTCGATCTCGGCCTGCCCGATATGGATGGCTTTGACGTGTGTAAAGCCATTCGCGTGAAGTCGCAAGTACCCATCGTCATTCTCACCGCACGTAGTGATGAATTCGATCGTGTGGTTGGTTTAGAACTAGGGGCTGATGACTATGTGGTGAAGCCATTTGGTATGCGTGAACTCGTGGCGCGTATTCGCGCGGTCTTGCGTCGCGGTGGCATTGAACATGGAAATCACGACACAACTATTTCTGTTGGTGGCCTCAGCATCGATGAAAAAACTCGACGCGCTGTCATTGACGGCAATGAACTAGCTCTCACTCCGAAGGAATTTGATCTGCTCGCATATTTGGCGGCCAGCCCCGATGTGGTTCATCGGCGCAACGATATTTTGGAGCATGTGTGGGATACCGAATGGTATGGCCCCACAAAAACACTCGATGCACATGTTGCCGCCCTGCGTAAAAAGCTCGGCAATCAAGAGTGGATTGAAGCGGTGCGAGGTGTGGGCTTTCGATTGAAAGACCCGGCGCAGTGAGGCGCCGTTTAGTTCTTGCCGTCGTCGGACTCGTTGCCATCATTCTTGTGGTTCACGACATTCCCTTGCGTAGTCACTTAAAGCGAGTAGAGCAAGACCGTGTGATTACCGCACTCGAGCGCGATGCATTCACCCTTGCGGCCAAGTCGCAACAGTTGCTTGCTGGAAAATCGCCCAGCACCGATACCACGCCAACGGGTGTGAGTTTGTCAACGCTGGTGAGCGACTATAGAACTAACAGCACAGCTGAAGTGCTCGTTGTGAGTGGAGAAGGAGCAGTGCAAATAGCTTCCGATCCAACCGTTCAAATTGGTATGTCTTTTCTCAACCGGCCAGAAATTGCTTCTGCGTTATTAGGAAATTCCACTGTTGGTGTGCGCCGATCAGAAACATTGAACGCCGACTTGGTTTACGCGGCAGTTCCTGTGCTCACCACCGACTTTGTCATTGGGGCAGTACGGCTCACCTACCCTAAATCGGTTGTTGATGCACGTGTTGCCTCGCGACTCAGGGGCATCTTGCTCGTGGCTTTCATTTCGTTGCTGATGGCCTTTGTGGCTGCCCTGATTATTGCTTCGAGCGCTGTTCGCCCGTTACGTCGGCTCAAGGCGCGCACGGAAGAGATTGCCGAAGGCGACTTGTCGGCGCGTGCAGAAGTGGAAGGTCCTTCTGAAATTCGCGAACTTGCCGTTTCCTTTAATGAGATGGCTGCTCGAGTGGAGAAGATGCTTGCTGAACAGCGTGGCTTTGCTGCAGATGCATCTCATCAACTACGTACACCCTTAACGGCATTGCGGCTACGCATTGAGCAGGCGCAAATGAGTGCTCTGAAGCCCGAGGTGGGTATTGAAGAACTGAACGAAGACCTTGAAGCGGCTTCAGGAGAGATAGAGCGTCTACAACGCTTAGTGGAGCAACTTCTTGCTTTGGCGCGAACAGAAAAGAAGAATGTCCTTGGCGATGTCAATGTGGAAACAGTTGTACAAGGGCGTTTGGAAATGTGGAACAGCCTCGCAGAAGAACGAAATGTGACATTGAATTTCGGCGCTCCAGGAAATGTTCTCGTGAAAGCCGTTGAAGGTACTTTGGAGCAAATACTCGATAACTACATTGACAATGCGCTCGACTATGCACCAGAACACTCTTCGATCTCGCTGCACATTGAAGTCTCTGAGCGTGATGTGAAACTTTCAGTTGTCGATGAAGGTCCTGGTATGCCAGTTGAGGCGCGCCAAAATGCATTCGACCGTTTCTGGCGGGGATCAGAAAGCCAGAACCGCCCAGGTGGTAGTGGTCTTGGCCTGTCTATTGTCGCCCAGCTTGCTGCAGCAAGTGGCGGCACAGTTGAACTCTCACAAAACATTCCTACAGGGCTTGTTGCTTCGGTCTCGTTGCGTAAATCGGCAGGAAATAAGTAATTATTTCAGCGAGCACTCGTCGAGAAGCTCGTTATAGCGTGTCACCATTTTATCGCTATTTGTTATTTCCTCAATGGTGAACTCTGTATAGAGCGCAGTAGCTACGCATTCGGCGTCGGTGTTTTCTTCAGAGCGCATAATGAAGGCCATATCGCTTGCGCGCCAAAAGATTTGTGAAGTGTCGTCTGCGGTCGGTAGTTCGTGTTTCACTTTTGTGCCCGGGTCGCATACAGAAATAGCAACGTGGTCATCAATCTCTTTTACTTGCGCGTTGACGAGGGTCGGATTTTTTACCCATGTGGAAAATGCTGTAAAAATCTTTTGTGTGCCTGTGTTGGTTGAGCCAACAACATTCATCGAAACACACATTTTCCCTTTGCCACTCTTGTCATTTGCGCGGTATGCGGTGTAGTGGCCATTGCCCCACATGTCGCTCAATCGAAGTGCCTCGGGTGCTCCAAGTGCTCTCACCAAAATGAAATAGATGTCGAGTTGGTTTAACTGGTCGCTCAATGCGTACATGTTTTTTCGGGGAACGGTGGGTGTCTCTATTTCGACAGGAGTTTCTCCGGCGAAGTATTTCGAGGGCAAAATGATTTGTGCAAGGGAGCGGGGTTGCTTCTTCAGAAACACATCGGTAATGGCTCGCGGTCCTTTTTGCTTCAACGCGGCAATAAACGTGGGGCCAAAAATATACGGTGCCGATTGTTGGGCACTGAGTACTTCCGGAATCAACTTCACCTGTGGTTCAGATGAAGCTGTGGTGTCTTTTTGGTATTGCTCAAGCTCCTTGTCGTCAAAGTTTTCTTCGACGTACATGTCTTCAGCTGCATTGGCATGGCCTTCAAGAACGGCTGTCATGGCAACTGATTCTTCGGAAGTGGTGTGGCGTCGGTTAATGCGTGCTAGTCCAAATTCTTGGTCTTGTAAGGCATGAGTGAGTTCATGAACCACAACGGCACGCAGTGAAGCAGAGAGTTTTCCACCCTTCAGGGCTGCGGCGTCGCTGCGAATCACCATCTCGCGATCAGTTGGCGAATAGTAGGCAAGCGTGTTTCCGGAACTGAGGTCGTTGAGCCCACTAAAAGAATCAAAAGATCCGTCTGCTAAACCAAGCGTGCGCAACAAGGCATTGAGATCGACGTAGTACTGCTTGTCGTCTGGAGAAAGATCAGCTTCGTCGTTCACCACAAGTTTGTTGAACTCTTTATCGTTTAAAAACCGAGCACTCACGGGGTGTTGAAAGCTGTAACCCGTTTGCTTCTCCACAAACGACGCAAGTGGTGCGAGCCGCGTGTCCCATTTACTAGGCCAGTTGTAGGCGAATGGCTTCCATTGCTCAAGACCCCATGACGCAACTGCAAGCAGCAGTACTGCGCTGAGGAGAAGCGCACTTTTCTTTGTGCGTTGTTGACGAGCCATCATTTGCTGCTTGAACTAATCGATGTCGATCCATTGAGGAGCACGTGCGAGCAGGTCGAGGCTTACTTCGCGACACTTGTCGAGAATTTTGCAGAACCCCTCATCGCGCACTGCATAAACATCGGCAAGAAGAACGGGAACACGTGACACCAAACTCAATGAACGTTCGGGAGCATCGGTGACCGAAGCAAAAGAGTCGATAGCCGACACCTCAATGGGCAATTCCATTCCACCCACCCCAGCGAGTTCTGTGGCAAGCACCAGAAGGTCTGGAGGACGTGTGAGTGGAGGAAGGGTCCAGGTGAAGATGAGTTGAAATTGAAAATCACCCGGTGGCTCATCGTCGGGGTCGTCGAGTTTCACCACAACGTCTTCAAAGCCAAGTAAAACGCGTGGGTCAACTTCAAGTGACATGTGCAGGTCGATTGGTCCACTGCAAGCTTCCTCAGGGTGAAGGTCAACTTCCCACATTTGGCGCAATGAATAGGTCTCCACGAAATGGCGCTCATCGTGCACATGGAAACCATGGTCGACGGCATGGCTTTTCAGGTCGGAAACAAAGCCTGCAACGTCAATAACTGCCACGCCGTGACACTACCGTTACCTTGTGGCCGAACTCACTTCCGTACTTAAGTCGTCATCTTCCGACGAGGAGATTCTCTTCGCGTTGCGCCAGGGCGCTGGAATAGCTCAGGCTGTGGCAAGCACCATTACCGATTGGTCTTTTTCGGGTGCCGTCAGTGGCCAATATCGTGCCGACCTCTCGGTGAACGATGCGGTGCTCGGTGCCTTCAGCGGGTTTGGTTGTGGCGTGCTGTCCGAGGAAAGCGGGGCAACGGGAGTCGTGCCCACGAGCCCCAGTGAACTGGGCGAGGGCTTAGTGATTGTGGTTGACCCCATTGACGGGAGCACCAACGCGAGCCGCGGCATTCCTTGGTATGCAACGGCATTGTGTGCAGTCGACCAGCACGGCCCGCGTGTAGCGGTTGTTGCGCAATTGTGTGCGCCGCATGTTGAGTACGTCGCCATTCGTGGCAAGGGTGCGTGGCGTAACGGGCTAGCACTCACTGCTCACAGCGAGCGCCCCATGGCCGAGTCGGTCATTGGTGTCTCGGGTCCGCCTCCTGCGCTACGTCCGTGGTGGCAGTTTCGGGCCTTAGGTTCGGCCGCACTCGACTTGTGTTTGGTAGCCGAAGGAGCCCTCGATGGGTACCTCGATTGCGACACGCACGGGGTCTGGGACTATTTGGCTTCCCTCCTGATTTGCCAAGAAGCCGGTGTGCACATTGCCGATGCCTTTGGCCGAGACCTCTGCCACTTCGGCCATTCCGAGCGGCGTACTCCGGTTGCGGCCCGGGGGAAAGAGAACCTCCAGGCGCTATGCGACCTGCGCACAGCCTCTTCCTGATCTATGGTATGAAAATGAAACTCAATTTAAAGGTGATTGCCACAGCATCTGTCGTTGTCGTATTAGCTGCATGTGGCGGCGGAGGTGGCGGTGCTTCAACAGCAGGCCCCGAAGTGACGGTTCCCGAAGCAACAGGCACATCTCAAGACACGGGCCTTGCTCCGAACCCCAACGGTTTTGCATTCCCTAACTTTGGTTCTGCAGGAAGCCCTGAAGTTTTTGGCGAAACAGATCTTGTCTCGATGTTTGGTGCAACTCCCGACATTTGTGTTGACGGTGTAGCCGACCCATGTAAGCCAACAGCCGAAGCTGCTGCATGGGCCCGCATGGTGAACGACTCACGCGCCGCGGGTCACTGTGAAGGTTTTGCTGTGTTGGCTGCTGCGCGTTTCTCGCAAGCTGTGAAGCCGAACTCGGTGGAGTTGTTGAATCAAGGTGATGTAACGCACGGCATTATGCGCGCATTTGCTACTCAGTTCTTGAAAGAAACACAAGACGAAACAAACCAGTGGGCAAAGAAATCGATAAAAGAAAAAGTTGCTGCACTTGAAGCATCGTTCGCCAAGAAGATTGTTGGTTACAGCCTTGGTGTGTACACCGATGAAGGCGGGCACGCAGTTTTGCCGTACGCCATTGAATATGAAACTGCCGATTTGGCGAAGATCAAAATTTATGACTCCAACTGGCCTGGCCAAGATCGTTTCGTCAAGGTAGACCTTGCTGCAGGCACGTGGGAGTTCTCATTTGCTGGGGCCGATCCAAACAACGACCCGAATGCATGGAAGGGAAAGTCGAAAGATATTGACATCACTTCAATGGACACTCGTGCATCGGCTACTTGCCCCTTCTGCGGCGATAAGAGTGCAGTGCAAAAGTCGCTTTTGGTTGTGCGTTCCGCATTGCCAAACTGGAAAATTGAAACTGCCGATGGCGTGCTCACACCGGGCTCAAATGAAATCGGCAATAGCAGCGTGCGCCCATTGCGTTCTTCTGCTGCTGGCCCCGCAACCGACGCGCCTACTGACTACATCGTTTCTATTCCCGATGACAAGCCCGCGAAGTTCACCTTGCCTTCGGCAACGCGCATCTCGGGAATCACCTCAAAGGTTGCAGTACAAATTGAAACACCAGGGTCTGCCGACACCACAGTGAGCCTTTCAAGCGATGCTGTGTCAACAACCAACCCAGAAGTAGTACTCACACTTGCCGATGGCAACTTGGTGGGTTCGTCAAACGGCGATAACAACTCGGTCACCTCTTCTGGTGAGGCCGTGCAAATTGTTGTTGATGGCGCAAACGGAACTCCAGTAACGGTCGATGTAAACGCCGATGCTGCAGCAGTTGAGGTGCGTACTCCAGGCCGTGACGGTGTTGATGCAAACACCAACTACGAAGTAGTCACACAAACTTCCGACACGCAAGTAGAACGCAAAGTTGTGGGCACCAACGGTAAAGAGACCATCAAAACTGAAGATGGTCAACTCGCGAGCACCAAGGTAGAAAACCCACTTCCCGATGCACTCAAGGCACCTGCAGTGAAGGGCGGATTGCCCGATGCAGCTAGCCGTGCACTCGATGCCGGTACTGCCGCAACAACAACAACAACCACCACTACTTCAGTCGCTGGTGGCCCAACGACAACAGCAAAGAAGACAACGTCGAGCACGTTGAAGCCAACAGCTACAACAGCACCACAAACCGCAACAACAACGGCGAAAGTAGCTCGTGCCTCGGTACGTGTTGACGTGAATGTTGACGGGTGGAGCCTCGCAGCCAGCGACCCAGCGTCGTCGGGCTTCAGTGCAAACCTCACGGGTTCCACTGGTGCTATTCAAGATGGCATTAGTTGCGATTCGGTGGGTTGCCTCGAAGGTGCAGCAACCGATGTGTTGGCCAGTGGCACCGACCCTGCAACGGGAACGACCAGCACCACAACCCTGCAGTTCAAAATGTCGGGCGTGGCCTCTACCTTCGATGTCCGCTGTGGAAACGCGGGCAGTTGGGTGAAGGCATCTCAGGCCGGCGGTGGGTTCTCCGCCACATGCTCGTTTAGCAACGTGACGACCGACGAAACCGTTTACGTCCGCGCCTAAACACCTATAAATACTTCTTGAAACGCCGGTGCCTTGTGGTGCCGGCGTTTCTGCGTAAAACTAGGTTTAATGTTAAACATGAAACCTTTTTCTGCTCGTTTAGGTGCTGCTGTTGTGCTCATTGCCGGGCTCCTTGCATTCTCATCGCCGACCGTGCCTGTGCAGGCCGATGCTGGTGAAACGGTCACCGCAAGTCGCGCAGTTGCTGGAAGTTTGTCTGGTGGTTCAAACCATATGTGTCTCCTTAAAAACAGCAATGTTTACTGCTGGGGTCTCAATACGTATTTCCAACTAGGCGATGGAACGACAACAAGTCGAAACACCCCACAATTGGTAAGTGGTTTAACTTCGCCAATTTCGGTATCGGCTGGAGGCGGTCAGTCGTGTGCGGTGCAAGCGGACCATAAAATTTTATGTTGGGGGAATAGAGGGGGATACTCCAACCCAAACCCAATCGGTGCTCCGACCAAAGTGCAAAGGACGGTTGGCCTCTCAACACAAGTTGTAGACGACGCTACATATGTAGATATTGGCGGGAGTGGCTCTGGCACTGAAACAGGTTGTTACATCACTACATCAAACGAACTTTGGTGCTGGGGTGAAAATAGTGGCGGTCAAGTGGGCGACGGAACTGCCGCTGACGTGCAGAGCGCAGTGCGAATTGCCGGCTTGCAAGTGATCGCGGTATCAGTTGGACCAAATCACACCTGTGCGGTGATTCAAGGCGGTTCTGTGCAGTGCTGGGGAATGGATGACTACGGCCAGCTTGGTGATGGTGCGGCCGGAATGGGAACGTACACCGACTCGCCTGCAACAGTTGGCGGTGTTTCCGGGGCAGTTGGCATTTCAGTGAACGGATTTCACTCGTGTGCATTGATTCAAGAGGGGAACGTTAAATGTTGGGGTGCAAACTTTGACAGTCAATTAGGGGATGGAATTAACGCAAGTGGATCTTCCGCAACTCCAGTTGATGTTGCTGGAATATCGACCGCAAGGGGCATTTCAGCTGGGTCGAATCATACGTGTGCAATTCTCGCCAACGGAACAGTGAAATGCTGGGGTGATAACTCAAAGTTGCAAGGTGGGCGAGTTGGCAATAAATCGGCTACTCCCGTTCTGGTCGATGGAATCACTGGTGCAACCGCAGTGAGTGCAGGGGCAAACCACACCTGTGCGCTCATTGGGAGTAATGACCTGAAGTGTTGGGGCAACGGGGGCAGTGGAATTCTGGGCGACGGAGTTTCTGTCGCAGACACCGCAACTCCTGTTTCCATTGCGAGAAAAGTGGAGCAATCCCTTACCGCATCGAGCATTACTGCGAAGACGGTGAACGACACAACAATTTCACTCGCGGGTGTTGCCACTGCGTCAAGTGGTGCTGCGGTTGTCTATTCAAATATTCCTGGTAATTCAGGTATTTGTGATGTCTCGGGAACTTCTGTGTCGGTGCTTGGCACGGGAGTATGCAAAGTGCAAGTAGAAGCTCCCTCTTATGGGTTCTTTATGACTGCATACGACACGGTGGAGTTCTCTATTTCTGGAGTAGCACCTACAGTTTCAACGGCTGACGCAACAAGCATCGCAGTCACTTCGGCAACACTTAATGCAACAGTAAACGCGCGTTATTTATCCACATCAGTCAGTATTGAGTACGGCACAAGTGCCACGCTTGCTGGTGCAACAACGGTCAACGGCACGGCGGTTACTGGTTCCACGAATACTGTGAGCACAGCATCTGTTACTGGTTTGATATCTGGCACCACGTATTACTTCCGGGCGCAAGCAACGAACAGTGCTGGTTCAACTACTGCCACAGCAATCAAGAGTTTCACCACGCTTGGTGGAAAGCCTTCTGCAACGACAGCAGTTGCTTCTGGCATTTCCGCCAATAAGGCAACCCTCAATGCGTCGGTTAATGCCAATGGTGTTTCTACAACTGTGAAATACCGAGTTGGTAAATCGGCCGACCTCACTGGCGATGTCACGGTGTACGAAGGTCGTACCGTTACCGACTTCGCAGATGAATCGGTTCCTGTCTCTATCAGCAGCCTTGTTGAGATGGCGACGTACTACTACCGAGTGGAAGCTACAAACTCTTTCGGTACTGCAACGGGTGAAATCAAGTCATTCACTACTGCTCGTCCGGTGGGCGTGACTATTAATAGCGCTGCTGAATTCACCAACAAGAAAACGGTTGTGTTGTCGGTAACTGGAGCCTCGGGTTCAGTGTCGGCAATAGTGTCGAACGACGGTGGGTTCGGATCTTCAGAAACCTTCACGCTTGTTGATGGTTCTGCTGAAATTAACTGGACCTTGATTTCGAGTCGCGATGAGCGCTTGCCAAAGCAGGTGTACGTCAAGTTCGTTTCGCGATTTGGTACACAGTCATCGAACTATCAAGATGACATCATTCTTGACACCACTGCTCCTGTTTTGAGCGACGCTGTTGCTGTGGCGACGACTGCTCCTGCTAGTGCAGTGAGTGTGGCTTCTGTGCGCGCCGCGAAAAAGAACGGTGCAAAAATTACCGTGCGAGCAGTAGACGCAAACTCGGGTATCGGTTCGGTGGAAATGCGTTCAGGGGCGAGTAAAAAAGCCACGAGTGTGAAATATGCAAACCCAAAGGCAAAGTCGCAAACACTAACCGTGAATACAAAGGCGAAAGCGTTGCAGGTACGGGTTATTGATCGTGCCGGAAACCCTTCTCCATGGAAGACAGTTAAGGTGAAATGATGCGTAGTGTTCGTAAGGTCTTTGTAGTTGCCACCGCTGTATTTGCATCGTGTTTTGTGCCGTTACAGGCGCAAGCGGAAAGTGGTGAAGTTCCGGCCAGCAATACTGCAGGCCAAAGTGCGGCCGGGCGTATCAGTGTGGGCGGCGGATTCGCTTGTGTAGTGATGTCGGGCTCGGTGTATTGCTGGGGCGAAAACGACGGTGGTCAACTGGGTGTGGTTGATGGAGTGAACAAGAGCACTGCAGTGAAAATTGCCGGAATCTCTACCGCGGTCAGCGTGGCTGCTGGAGATAACCATGCCTGTGCTTTGCTCTCTAGCGGACGTGTTTCATGTTGGGGAACAAACGCTGAGTTCCAATTGGGAAATGCCGACACAAGTGTTAACGGTCCAGTAGAAGTGGGCCAACTCACCGATGCCACTGCTATTGCATCGGGAACTGACTTCAGTTGTGCGATTTCCACCTCCAATGGTGCCGTATGTTGGGGTGCATCTACTCGAGGCCAATTGGGTGTCACCATTGGCACCACCGGTGGGCATAGGCATGAGCCCCAACTTGTAGATGGACTTCGTACTGGTGTTGATTCCATCGCTGCTGGCGTGTCACATGCGTGCGCAGTGAAAACCGATGGCAATGTGTGGTGCTGGGGTACAGCAACTCAAGGTTCGCTAGTGGGATACTTGGGTAACCTCACTTCAAATTTTTCTGAATTACCAGTTCGTGTTCGGGTTTCCTCTGGCGGAGCGCCTGCATATGTAACTGACGCAGTTTCCGTATCTGGAGGTTCCGGTAATACTTGCGTGCTGAGAAGCACTAGTGGAATTTATTGCTGGGGTACGGATAGCTACGGGAAAATGGGGAACTCCACAACAGGGTCTCTCGACAATTCAAATGTTGGCACGGGAGGCGGAACGCCATGGGCGTTACCGGTATTGGCTATCGCCGGTCAAGGGGCTTCGTCATTTTCTGGTGCTGTTTCGGTTTCTTTGGGAGATGAGCACTCGTGTGCTCTGGTAACGGGAGCAACCGTGAAGTGTTGGGGTCAGAGTGTTGACGGTCGTGTGGGAAACAACACCACCACTCCTAACCTCAACTACCCAGTAGCGGTGAATGCCCTCACCAACGTTGCCGCTGTTTCAGCGGGCGCTAACAGTACGTGCGCTCTCACCACTTCAGACACTGTGTATTGCTGGGGAAAAGGAACTTCAGGGCAAATTGGTAATGGTGCGTTGTTGTCGGCAACCACACCACGTCTCGTATCAGCAGCAGCGAACCCAGGTGTATCACTTGCTGCAATTAGCGGTAGGTCGATGACATCGGCGCCGTTCAGTGTTTCTGCAACTGTTGCTTCAGGTGCAACGCCAACGTACAGCAGTTCAACTACATCTATCTGTACGGTCAGTGGTTCCACTGTCACGCTCATTGGGCCGGGTACGTGCACGGTTGTTGCTGAAGTAGCTTCCTCTGGTTTTTACTCTGCCGGGTCGGCATCGCAGAGTTTTACTGTCGAGTCTGCATTGCCACCAACGGTCACTACTTCTTCGGCTACATCTATTGCTGCTACCAGTGCAGTTTTGAATGGTGTGGTGAACCCCAACGGAGCAGAAGCAACCGTTAGCTTTCTTGTTGGCACTAGCCCCACGCTTGTGGGAGCGTCAACTGTTGAGTCGAAAGTGTTAACTGGTAACACGTCAGAAGAAGTGTCGCAAAAAACAGGAACACTTCTCGAGGCCACTACGTATTACTTCCAAGCTGTTGCCAAAAATGTTCATGGAACCACAAAAGGTGACATCCGTTCATTCACTACCGGGCGTCCTATTGGAGTATCCATCAACGACGCTGCCGAATTCACGAATAAAAAAACTGTTGTGGTGTCGGTTACTGGGCCATCTGGTTCCGTGAAAGCAATTTTGTCGAATGACGGTGGCTTCAAGAGTTCAGAGACCTTTGACTTGGTAGATGCTTCTGCCGATATCAATTGGACCTTGCTGGCCAGTCGCGATGAACGCTTGCCAAAAATTGTTTATGTGAAGTACATCTCGCGGTTCGGTACCACATCAAGCACTCCATCGTCAGACGACATCATCCTTGACACCACGGCTCCTGTTTTGAGCACCGCTACAGCAGTCGCTACCACCGCTCCCGCGACTGCGGTGAGTGTTGCTTCTATTCGTGCTGCTAAAAAGAATGGTGCAAAAATTACAGTGAAAGCGGTTGACGCAAACTCCGGGATTGGTTCAGTAGAGATGCGCTCTGGGGCCAGTAAAACGACAACGAGCATTAAATATGTAAACCCGAAGGCGAAGTCGCAAACTTTAACTGTGAATACCAAGGCGAAGTCATTGCAGGTGCGGGTTATCGACCGCGCTGGCAATCCTTCGCCTTGGAAGACCGTTAAAGTTAAATAATGCTCTTTCTTCGTCGCATAGTTGTTTCTACTCTTTCTCTCGTTGCGGTGTGTGTCGCACCAATTCAGGTTCGTGCCGATTCCGGGGAAGCGCTGACATCTCAGCAAAACGCGGCGGGGCAATTGTCCTTAGGCGGAAGTTTTTCCTGCGTCCTTGTTTCGGGTGCGGTTTACTGTTGGGGTGATAACCACTCGGCGCAGTTGGGTCAGCCATCGACGGTCTTTAGTAGCGCAGTTCCTGTAGCAGTCCCTCAAATTTCAACCGCCACTCAAATTTCTGCAGGCGAGAATCACACATGTGCGGTTTTGGCGAACGGGTCGGTTGTGTGCTGGGGTCTTAACTTCAATTTGCAGCTCGGCCAAGTGGGTGTACCAAAGAATGCCACTCCTACGGCCGTGGCTGGAATCTCGGGTGCAACAGCTGTTTCCTCTGGGTCGCTGCACTCTTGTGCCATTGTCGCCGCAGGCGCAGTGAAGTGTTGGGGCGGTGGAGCATCGGGCCAGCTGGGAAGTGGCACATCTGATTCTGCTACGCCCATATCTGTTCCGGGAGTGAGTGGAGCCACCGCAATTTCTGTGGGTGCGGAACATTCATGTGCTGTTGTCACCAACGGTGGAGTGAAATGTTGGGGCAGCGAGACCGATGGTGAACTGGGAAATGGACTTCCAGATAATGAAACCCAACAAGGGCCTGTGTCGGTTGTGTATGACAGCAATGGTCAAGTGCTCACGGGAGCAGTTGGCATCACTTCAAGCACAAACTCGAGCTGTGCGTTGATGTCTAATCAGCATGCTTATTGCTGGGGGTCAACCATGTTTAATGAGTTAGGAAATGATCCTCAGGTTTCGCCTCGCATAAATTCTGCTAAAGAATTTAAGTCACCTGAAACGTGGCAGGCAGTCACTGATATCACCCATATTTCTGCCGGCGAGTATTACACGTGCATTATCCGCAATAATGGAGTTCCGTATTGTTTGGGTGACAATCTTTCCGGTGAATTAGGTGATGGAACAGATAACTATTCCATGTTCCCTACGCTTCAAAACATTGTTGGAGTTCCTGCCGCGGCTGTTATCACTACTAGTCGTGGTCATACCTGTTCTATGAGTACTCAACTCGCAGTGATGTGCTGGGGGACGGGCAACTCCGGGCAAATTGGGAATGGCTCAATAGATGATTCATACACACCCGTTGCGGTAACCGGAGTAGCCCCACAAACCATTTCATTTGGCGCACTAGCGGGCAAAGCATTAGGTGATGCGCCATTTACATTGTCTGCCACAGCGTCTTCCGGTGCAGCGGTGAGTTTTTCTTCATCAACAACAAGTGTGTGCACCGTGAGCGGTGTAACCATCACGCTTGTGGGCGCTGGCACATGTTCCATTGTCGCAAGCAGGGCTCCTTCAGGTATCTACGCCGCAGCAACATCGGTAACGCAATCATTCACCGTTTCTGGCGGCAAGCCGGTGGTGTCAACAGGAACTGCCACAACGCAAAGCATTAAGGCGACAATGCGCGGAACAGTCAACCCTGGCGGAATCGATACGTCGGTGGTGTTTGTTTATGGCAAAGATTCGAAACTAGTTGGCGTTACTTCAACAACAGCCGTCACAAAAACGGGAACCACCTCTGAAGAAGTAAGCACCGTGGTGTCTGACCTCTCAACGAATACCACTTACTACTATCGCATCGAAGCCACCAATGCTCTAGGTAAGTCAGTTGGTGACATTATTTCCTTCACCACAAAGCGCCCCGAGGGTGTCACCATTAATGATGAAGATGAATTCACGAAGTCAACGAAGGTAACTGTTTCTGTCGTGGGGCCAACCACGGCTGTGAGTGCTTTGGTGTCGAACGACGGCAGTTTCCGAACTACGAAAACGTTTGACCTTGTTGAAGGTGCTGCCGATATTTCATGGACACTGCTCGCAACCCGCGATGGTTCTTACACCAAAGTGGTGTACGTGCGATTCCAATCGAAGTTCGGTACCAAGTTGAGCGATAGCACCGATGACATCATTGTCGATACATCAAAGCCAGTTCTTGATTCTGCGTCAGCTAAGGCTTCCAGTGCATTCTCTGGCGCAGTGTCGATAGCTGCAGTAAAAGCAGGTGGCGCGAAAATTACCGTTAAGGCAAAAGATTCCATTTCGGGGGCAGGCTTTGTGGAAGTGCGTAGCGCAGCGAACAAGAAGTCAACGGTTGTTGCTTTCAAGAAGTCGCCCACCAAAGTAAAAGTGATGGGAATGCCACGAGTTACCTCCGACACCGTGAGTGTGAACACCACTGCAAAGCGACTTCAGGTGCGTGTGCTCGATAAAGCTGGAAATGCTTCCAGTTGGAGTTGGCTCATCGTTCGTTAATGGTGGTTCAATGGTCATATGGACCGGCGACGTTTTCTATCTCAGGCACTGGGCATTGCCGTGGGCGGGGTTGTGTGGTCGGCCTGTGGTGGCTCGAAGCAACTGTTGCAAAGTAGTGACACCATTGCATCGTTGGCGAACAACACGTTGGTCATTCCCGATGCTCCCGTTGCTGCAGCCGGGGAGATTGCCCCATTCATCACTCCGCAGTCAAAGTTCTTTCGCATCGATACAGCAATTGGTTCCACACCTCAACTCAAAACTGCCGATTGGAAACTACGTATTCACGGATTGGTAGACAAAGAAGTCACCTTGACTATGGCCGACATTCTGGCGTTGCCACAGGTAGAGCACGTCATCACCCTCGGTTGTGTTTCAAATGAAGTCGGCGGCGACCTCGTTGGCAATGCCCGTTGGGGTGGAGTGTTGCTAGCCGACGTGTTGAAACTTGCAGGTGTGCAAAAATCGGCAACTCAACTTGCGAGCACCAGCATCGATGGCTGGACATGCGGTACCCCAGTAGACGCAGTTTTTGATGGGCGGCCGGCAATGCTCGCTACCTCTATGAATGGTGAACCACTCACTGCCGAACATGGCTTTCCCATTCGCATGATTGTTCCTGGTTTGTTTGGTTATGTTTCTGCAACAAAGTGGGTGACAGATATGGAACTCACTACTTGGGAAGGTTTCCAAGCATATTGGTTGCAGCGTGGTTGGTCGGAGCAAGGGCCAATGCTTGCTTCAAGCCGCATCGACACACCACGCAATGGCGATGAATTAGTAGCAGGAAAGGTACCCATCGGTGGCCTTGCATGGGCGCCACGTGCTGGTGTGGCAAAAGTGGAAGTACAAATAGATGAAGAGCCGTGGCGAGATGCAGATGTGGTTCCAGGGGGAACAGGTGACACCTGGGTGCAATGGCGAACGAAGTGGAGTGCGGTCGCGGGGAATCATCGCATAGTGGTGCGTGTTACCGATGCCAATGGAGTTGTACAAGATCCAGAAATACGACCGGTTGCCCCTAGCGGTATCACGGGTTACCACATCATCAAAGTGACTGTCGTCTAGCCACACACCCGTCGCCTATGGTCATGGGCATGGGTTTCTTTTCAAACATCAAGCAGCGGCGTGCAGAAAAAGAAGCCCTCGAGCAAGCAGCTGCCGAGCAAGCCCAACACGGCACATGGCAATCGCAGTCCGAACAACTCGATGTCATGATCAATGCTGTCGAGCGTTGCGGCAACAACGACATTGAGGGTCTCTTCGACCCATACGAAACCGGTTTCATTTTAAAAAAAGATGAATACGCCATTGGCCTCATCGCCAATTGTGCACTCTTGGAAACGCGTCGGTCAGCTTCCACATATCAAGGTGGGTACGGCGGAGTTTCATTTCCTCTCTTTGGAAAAGTACGTCTGAACACTGGTCGCTCAAAAGGCAAACTCGTTCCTGGTGAAGAATCAATTACCTCTATTTCCGATGGGGAAGTGCTCATCACTAATAAGCGCGCAATGTTCCGCGGCGACACGAACAACAAAGAGTGGCCCTATTCCAAACTCATGGCCTGTGAGCATCACCCCGAGGGGTACACCACCTTTGCAGTGTCGGCTCAGACGAAAACCACCGGGTTTGCCTATGGTGCCGACGTGGCCAATGAAGTGCAGTTTCGCCTTGAACTCGGCATTGCTATTAGTAATGAAACGACCGATCAGCTTTTGGCCCAACTACGGGTAGAGCGCCAGCAGCTCGACGCTAAAAAACCTTTGCCGCCGCCGGTGGTTGGGCTGTCAAATGGGGAAAATCCCCGATAGATTGGCGTTTCCGATTCATCGGGCGTTTAGCTCAGTTGGCTAGAGCGCTTCCCTTACAAGGAAGATGTCGGGGGTTCGAGTCCCTCAACGCCCACCATTATTCCTTTGCGCTGAGTGTCACTCGTGCCTGTAAGAAGACCCTGCCGGTATCAACCGCTCCAATTTATTTGACGAGGAAGCCGTCGATGGAAAGCAATATTGCTTCCAACATCTCTTCATCGCTCGGGCGGTGCTTGTCGATATCTGACAAATACAAGCCAAGTACCGTTCCTTGCACCACCAGTGCAAGAGCTCGCATATCGCAAGAGGGAACAATGAAGCCGCGGTCGCGCGCCATTTGGTATACCTCAACTGCTCGGTCAATAAACAAACTATTGGCGTGAGCAATGGAAGCCATCATGTCGGGACGTTTCGTAGCTGCACCAAAGGTGGTGATACGCACGGCACGTTGCGGCCAACGTCGAGTGTTCACGATGACCGCAAGGAGGCCTCGAAGATTCGCCCGGTATTCCTCAGGAGTTGACGAGGCCTCAGTCACCTGAGCGATGTATTCAATGTCTTCAGCAGCCGTTGCAAGGAATCGTGATATTTGTGCTTCAGACACCAAATTGTCGCGGGTCTGAAAGTAGTACTTGATCATTCCTTGAGTAACACCGGCATTCTTGGCCACGGCGACAACCCGCAAACTGGCTTCGCCACTGGCGTCAATGATTTCGATGGCGGCTTGCAGAATTCGTTCACGCACATTGTGATCATCTGTCATGTTCGGTAATCCTGCCTTTCGCCAGTATCAACACAGCGCGGATGCGCCATTGGGAAGAAGCGTTTTGATTTGCTTTTCCACGATTATAGTCCTATATTATTTATTAATATATTTTATAACAATTTTATCTACGCAACGCCCAAAGAGGTTTCACACCATGTTTTCACCCGCTCGTCGCGCTCTGGCGCTTTCATTCTTCCTATTAGCTGCGGTCCTTGGGGTCGTAGCTCCGATGACTCCAGCCCCTGCCAGGGCTTCGGTTCAGTTGTCTAACCCATCATCGCCGTACAAAATTGCCGGTGGCGATGGGTTTATGTGCATGGTGGTCAACGGGGTCGTGCAATGCTCTGGCACCAATACTCTTGGTCAGCTTGGCGATGGAACAAATACGAACCGTAATTACCTCAAGGCGATTAAAGGTGACTTGAAAATCGAAGGTACCTACTCGCTAGCTGTAGGAAAGTCACACGCCTGTGCCGTCTCTGGATCTGGCTCGAGCTATCCGGGCGAAGGAAAGTTGTATTGCTGGGGTGATAACCAATACGGGCAGTTAGGTGACGGTACGAATACCAGTTCTTCTTTGCCGGTATTGGTGACCACCAGTATCAGCGGCTCCTTTATGAACGCAGATATCCGAGGCATCTTTGTTGGTGACAACCACACGTGTGCCATTACGTCAATCTCCGGTGTGAACCGGTTGTTCTGCTGGGGCCTCAACAACAAGGGCCAGGTCGGAGATGGCACCACTGTCGATAGCAATCGTCCGACCGCAGTGCAAGGTGTTTTTGCCACGGGTGGTGTGCTGACAACGGCTTCTTCAAGTAGTCGCGCAAATCCTTGGGCTGCGGCCGGCGCAGAGCACACATGTGCAGCGAGTGTTTCTACGGGGAACAAAATTCATTGTTGGGGCGCAAATGGCAGTGGGCAGCTGGGCAATAACTCCACTACCGACAGCCTTCTTCCCGTCGACACCGGATTGGTGGGCCTCAGTTCGGGAAGTGCAAATACGGCTTTTGTTGCTGCCGGAAGTGACTTCACTTGTGCCACTGAAGCAGGGTTCCTCAAGTGTTGGGGCGAAAATGCCAATGGCCAAATGGGTAATGGTGGAACAACCGATGTCAAGGTTCCTACTTTGGTGCCGAGTAATGCTGGTTTCACGAACGCCGTCATTTATGTATTGGCAGCAGGTGGCGACACTGTGTGTGTTGTAAAAACAGCGAACACCGCAGAGAACTTGTGGTGCTGGGGCGCAAACAATGCGGGTCAGGTTGGCGACAACACCACCACAAATCGAGATCGCCCCACATTGGTTCTCGACAACTCTGCACAGAGTTTTGACAACTCTTATCTTGGTGTGAGTAGCCCTCCAGCTAGTGGTCTCACCGTTGGGCGTTCGGTTGCCAATGGCTTTGCTTGTGTCACAAGATGGTGCTGGGGCAAAAACTCCACCGGCCAACTCGCACTAGGAAACACAACCGATGCGGCCTTGCCTTCGGAGGTAAAAACAGGTGTCATCGCCGCAGACGAAGTCTCTGGTGTCACAGCCACATCAGTATTGAAGAGCACAGGTGTCGAGGTCACATTCAGTGGCTTGCCAGCTGCGGGTTTAGCAACAATGCGCATCACCGTTGCTCCTGTCGCACACGCACTTGCTCCTTACCAGGGGGCCAACATCGGCGATACCTATTATTCCGCCAAAATTTTGAGCGGTCAAACATTGCCAACGGTGTCGGGTGGTCAGACGACAGTAACGCTCACAGGATTATTGCCCTCAGTGATGTCACTGAGTCCTCCCACTGCGGGCGCTGAAGTACCTTTTGTGCAAGGCGTCTCTTATCACATCACGTATTCCATGACTGGCACGGCAACAAGCGGATACGCCGACGGCTGGACAGCGCGTAATGGAAAAATAGCTGGCTCGGAACTTGTGGTAACGATCGACTCGTCCTCTGTAGCTGATGGCGGGTCACCTTCTACGCCAACAACAGTGGCATCGGGAACCCCAACAACGGTTGCTACTGCTACAACAGTTGCTGCATCAACAACCACAGGCAACTATGCATCAGCAGTACCGGGCATCACCGTGACCGATGCAAAGGTGTATGCCGTTGCGCCGCAAGAGGTTGCTGGAGACTCGGCAATTATTGTGTTGTCGGCTGCTCAAAACAAGTTGATGGACGTCGAGAGTAAAACTCCGAGCATCTGTTTGCCGAATGATGATGACCTCATCTTTTTAGATCAAGGAAAATGCATTGCCGACGTGGTGAATGTAAAGACGCGAAAAGTGTTGCGCACATTGCGTACCACTGTGGTGGAAGATGACATTGCCGACCTCAAGGTGGGTAATGAAATTGCGATTTTGACGCCGCTGTATTTCTACTCAGGCACTACAAGCTTCAAAGAAGTTTCACTTGCTCGTCTTGCCAAGCTGAAGAGCCGCATTAACGCAGCCGGGTCTGTTCTCGTTGCCGGTCACTCTGGCACGTTGAGCGGAAATACTGCAGAAAACGTAAAGTTGTCGCAATTGCGCGCTGCCGCAACGGTGAAAGAATTGCAGTCACGTGGTGCGAAAGGCCCGTTCGCCATTGCGGCAGTAGGAGCACTCGACCCTGCAAGTAAGGGAAAGAGCCAGGCCGATCAAGATAAGAACCGTCGTGTGGTGATTGTTCTGATTCCTTAACGGGAAAAGGAACTATTCACGCTCCATCGAGATTGCCATCTCGGGGAGCGTGACCCACGGCTGACGGTCGACACACCAAGCTTCAACGTTTGGCTTCACGCTCGATTTGTCGTCGAGTACGCCGGCCTTGACAGCAATGATGCCTGCAGATTTGGAGAGTTCAGAAACAATGGGCGAACCGCACTGTGGGCAAAACTTGCGACGCACATATACGTCGTCGTTGTTCTCGCCGCGCTCTTCATAGGTCTTTAGCTCGCCTTTCACAGTGAGCTGTGACTCGTGTGCCACAAGGTTCACTGAGAAGGCAGAACCACCTTGGCGTTGGCAGTGGTCGCAGTGACACACCGCTGTTGCGATGAGGTCTCCTACGAGTTCAAACGTTACGGCTCCACATAGGCATCTTCCAGTTGTCATGTGCCAATAGTAGTCACAGCGGGTTGCATGGTTGAGAGGCTGAGGAGCCTTTTGCTATTCGCTCAAGATGCGCTGGAAGGTGCCTGCAAGGCTCTTGCTATTGGCAATGCTGATGTGGCCATGATCGCGGTAGCCCCATTCAGAACCATTAATGGTGCTGCAGGGGTCGTTCGGACAGAGTTCGCTAAAGAGGTCGAGGGTGGTGGCTTTTGACTCGGTTGCAGCAGCTTCTTCAGAGGCAACGGCGAGCTCGCGTGCTGCTTGAGCATCGGCTTGGGTGATGGAAGTGTCCATCCACTTTTTCGGGCCAAGAATGCGCAGTGGTGCCATGCCGATAGGTGTCCATGGGGCGAATTTGGGAACCGGGTGAACAATGATGACCTTGATGAAGCGGTAGCGCAAGATGTTGGCAATTTTGATGAGGCCCTCTTGCAGTGCAAGGGCTTTTTCTTCTGGAGTGGTGTAGAGATTCTTCCCATCGGAAGAGCGGAAAGTGAAATAGCTCTGCTTGATGTAACTGTCGGAGGCAGAAGCAATGACCACGTATTGAGGTTTGAGTTCAATGAGGTGAGCCAACGTTTTGGATACGAAGTAACTACATGTGGTGTCTTCTTTACTCCAGTCCCACAGACGCAGGTTGGCAAAGGGGCACGACGACTGAGTAGCAACTTTGGCATTGAGCGAAGCGGCATTTGCCCCAGCCACGAAGCCTTCGGTGAATTGCCCTGCATTGGAATCGCCAATGAGCACCGCGGTGCCTTTAGCGTTCTTGACGTCCCAAGAGCAGTTGTCATTTTCACGCATGCCCATGGGGGTGGGTGTGCTGCATCCGCGTAATACGTCTTCATGGAGAGCAAATGGTTTGTACAGGCTTGAAGCACTCACACGGTCATGAGATGTGTTGAGCGCAACTGCGGCAATGAGTGGAACCACAATGCATGTTGCGCCAAGTAGCAGCGTGCGTCGTGGCGCTGGGTTCTTACGAAAGCGAATGGGCGATTCAATAAGTTTGTATGAGAGCGCGGCAGGAATAATAGAAAGTGCTGCAGCAATGCCTCGTGCTCCACGCACTTGTGGGAAGACCGCATAGGCGAACACAATGAAAGGCCAGTGCCATAAATACCAACCGTATGACAAGTCGCCGATTTTTTGCATGGGGCGGCTACCAATAATGGCGGTGATGAAGTTGCGCGACTGCGATTCACCAGCTGCAATGAGAAACATTGTGCCCACAACCGGCACGAGGGCTGCATTGCCAGGAAATGGTGTGCGCTTGTCGAAGCCCCATGCGCCCCAGGCAAGGCATGCAAGGCCAAGTACCGAGAGGAGATAGGCATTGAAGGTGTTGATGCGTGACAGTACAACTGCCCCAAGGGCAAGTAAGGCGCCAGCAGCAAATTCCCAAGCGCGAGTGGGTGCATAGTAGAAAGCAAAGCTTGCCGACTTGCCGCCATTGAAAGTCATGGTGCGGGAAACTACAAACGAGACTGTGCCGATAGCGGTGAGAAAGACTGCGAGAAAAGCACGGTGGTGTGTGCGAAAGCGTGTTGCAACTGCCCAAGCAATGGCAAGGAGTGCCGGAAACACCAAATAGAACTGTTCTTCAACGGCAAGAGACCAAGTGTGCAAGAAAGGGTTGGCTTCAGCGTTGAGGCCAAAGTACCCGCCGCCGCCTCCACCTACATGATGCAAATAGGTGTTGGCATTGAAGAGCGAGGCTGCAGCACCAGTTCGTGCCGCAATGGGTTGAGCGGCGATGGCCGCAAGGAAAGTAGAGAGAAGAAGTGTTGCGCCGAGCATGAGGCCAAGCGCGGGGAGCAACCGGCGAATGCGGCGCAAGTAGAAATTGCGGAAATTGATTTTCCCGTGGGCATCGAACTCTTTTAAGAGCATGCGCGTAATGACGAAGCCCGACACAACGAAAAAGACATCGACCCCTATGAACCCGCCAGGCATCACAACGCCTGCGTGGTAGACCACCACGAGTGCGACAGCAATAGCACGGATGCCTTGAATGTCGTTGCGAAAACCTGCAGGGGTAGTGGTACTCATGGGTTGCATCATTTTACGTGGCAATTCCTGTGAGAGGGGTAGGGGAACTAGGATTTGAGGATCATTAGGGGGTAGGTATGGCAGTTTTAACGAGTGATTTTGCACGCGACCGTGGTTCCGAGGCGGCACTCATCGATGAATCGCGTTCGGTTACTTGGGCAGATCTCAACGACCGCGTGAACCGTCTGGTGAATGGTTTGCGAAACCTTGGCCTTTCCACTGGCGACACCATTGCTGTGGTGGCAGGAAACCAATGTGAATGGTTTGAAATTGCTCAAGCATGTGCGCACGGCGGTTGGACCTATGTGCCAGTGAACTGGCACTGGGTGGCCGATGAACTCGCGTATGTATTTAACGATGCCCAAGCAAAAGTGGTGTTGGTCGACGCGCGTTATGAAGGCCCTGTTGCAGAAGCAATGAAAGACGAACGCTCGCAAAGTGTTCAGCATGTTGTAGGCATTCAATGTGGTGCTGATGCTGCAGTGCGCAAGAGCGCATCGTTCGTAGAATTTGAAACGCTCATTGCGGGCGCAAGTAACGCAGAACCCACCGACCAAATGCTGGGCGGGCCAATGTTCTATACCTCTGGCACTACAGGACGGCCCAAAGGTGTGCGGAGCGCATTGTCGGGTGGCATGGCGCTGACCCCCGACATTATGAAGCTCATTGCTGCCGGGTTCTCCAACTTTTTGCCAATACCTGGCCGCACCATGTTGTGTGGGCCTTTTTACCACTCGGCACAATGGGCATTTTCGTTCTTCCCCATGGTGGGCGGTTCTTCGGTCGTCATGCAGCACAAGTACGACTCTGCAGAAATGCTGCGCCTTATTGACGAGCATGCATGTACCAACGTGCACTTGGTGCCTACGCAAATGAAACGCTTGCTCGACTTGCCACAAGCAGTGAAAGACACTTTTGAAGGCGCAGCAATGAGCACGGTATGGCATGGTGCTGCACCTTGCCCACCGGCTGTGAAGCGCGGCCTCATTGAGTGGTGGGGTCCGAAAATTACCGAGTACTACGGAAGCACCGAAGGTTCCATCATTTCAACAGTGAGCTCGCAAGAGTGGCTCGATAAAGGCGGAAGCGTGGGCAAGCCTCTCGACAGTGTTGAGGTGATTGTGGTGAACGACGCCAACGAGCGTGTTGAACAAGGAAGCGAAGGCACCTTGTATTTCCGCAACAAGATGGGAACCGACTTCTCGTATCACAACGATGATGGCAAAACGAAAGATGCACACCTAGAGCCTGGGGTGTTCACCACTGGCGACGTGGGCTACATCGACTCCGATGGCTACTTGTGGTTGTCAGACCGCAAGATCGACATGATCATTAGTGGTGGGGTCAACATTTACCCTGCGGAAATTGAAGGCGTCATTGCAGTGCACCCAGGTGTAGAAGATGTCGCAGTGATAGGCGTGCCTGACGAAGAATTCGGTGAAAGTGTGAAAGCACTTGTTCAAGTGCAAGAAGGCGTCAAAGAATCTCCCGAACTTGCTGCAGAAATTATTGCGCATTGTCGTGAATTGCTTGCTGGCTATAAAGCTCCGCGTTCAGTTGATTTCATTGCATATATTCCGCGTACAGGTACTGGAAAAATTCAGAAGAAACCACTGCGTGCTCCGTATTGGGAAGGGCACTCACGCAAAATATAAACGTGTTAGTCGTACCTCATTAGTTATATGACGATGGTGTTTATAGTCAAAATACCGTGACGCAATTGACGTTCAATTGGTGATCTTTAACAGAGTTGTTATACGCACGCGTGACGTACTGTCATGTACATGAGCGACATCACATCACGAAACGATAAAACTGGAACACTGCTTCTCTCGATGATGCTGGCCATTACTGCAGCAGTTGTTTTAGTGCTCGGTGCATTAGGTGTAGTAGCAGTTGCAAAAGGTGATGCCACTTCTTCAAGTGTCGTCACTACAACTGTTCATGCAACGGTGAGTGAATTTAAAATAGTGCTCGATCCTGCAACTGTTCCTGCAGGAAATGTTGTTGTTGAAGTACACAACATCGGGTCAGTTGAACACAACTTGTCGGTGAAATCACTTGGAAAGAAAACACCAAACATACTGAGCATGGGCTCGGCGACACTGAACGCAGGCAAAGTTGACGCCGCAATCGAATTTATTTGTGACATTGCGGGGCACGCCGAAAGTGGAATGAAAGCAACGCTCAGTATCGGCGATGCCAATACTTCAATAACGCCAACAACTGCTGTGATGACACCAGCACAGATGGATAAAGCAATGGAAGAAGTTGCAATGAAGTTTCCGGCAAAAACTAAAGGCGTCGGTAATCAGGAACTTGCACCAAAGGTGGGCGCTGATGGAGTGAAGGAATTTGATCTCACGGCATCAATTATTGATTGGGAAGTAGAACCCGGTGTTGTGGTGAAGGGATGGGCATATAACGGTCAAATCCCAGGTCCAGCTCTACATGTAAATGTGGGTGACAAGGTTCGCATCGTTCTGAAAAATGAATTGCCAGAATCCACCTCGATGCACCTTCATGGTATTCGGGTACCAAATGCAATGGATGGTGTTGACCCATATACACAAAAGCCAATTTTGACCGGCGAAACGTTCTCATATGAGTTCACGGCGACTGAACCAGCAGTAGGCATGTACCACTCGCATCACAATGCTCAAGTGCAGGTACCTAACGGACTGGCTGGTGCGCTCATCATTGGCGATTGGAAAACCATGGCCATGCAGGCAGCCGGCACAAAGGTCAATGATGCCGATGGCAAAGCAGAGCAAGAAGTGATGATGGTGTTGAATGATGCAGGAACCATCGGGTTGACGCTGAATGGGAAGTCTTTTCCTGCCACCTCGCCATACTCCCTCAAGGTCGGCGAAACCATGGTGGTGCATTACTTCAATGAAGGCCTCATGACTCACCCGATGCATATGCATCAGCCATCGGGTCTAGTAGTGGCGCGAGACGGTGCGGTGCTCGATTCACCATATTTTGCCGACACCATCAACGTGGCGCCAGGTGAACGCTGGACTGTGGTGTATACCGCGCAAGACCCAGGAGTGTGGGCCTGGCATTGCCACATTCTGACGCATGCGGAAACACCCATGGGTATGAAGTACATGGTGACAGCACTCATTGTGAAGTGAGAAGTAAAGAGAAGCAAAAAATAATCAACGAATGGAGAAAATCATGGTAAAAGTTTTGATCTGTGATGATCATGAAATGATTCGCGATGGTTTAGTTGCACTCATCGAGCGCAATAGCGAATTTTCGGTAGTTGCGTCTGCGGGAGACATCCAAGAAGCGATTGCTAAGGCTGTAGTGACGCATCCGGAAATTGCACTGATTGATGTGAAACTGGAGACAGAAAGCGGTCTCGACCTTGCTCGTTGGTTTCAAAAAAATCAGCCGGAGTGCAAAGTGGTGATGCTCGGTTCCGCCGTTTCGCACTTGGCATTTCTCGAGGCTCATCGTGTGGGAGCGAAAGCTTTCTTGCCAAAATCTGGGTCTGCGATGCTTTTAATGAGCACATTACGTGAGGTGACTTCTGGTAGTTCCTGCATCGATAGTTCGCAAGTACATGCTGTAGAGGAAATGTTGGAACAAAGTGGAATAGTTGCGCTCGCACATTTATCGAAAAATGACACCGACATCATGCGCTGCATCGCTCGAGGTTTTACCGACAAAGAAATTTCAGAGGCTCTGTATCTGAACATCCAAACGGTACGCAATCACGTATCGAAAATCATGTCGAAGCTGGGGAAGACCAACCGCACACAACTTGCTATTTTGATGAACTCAGTAGAAATGAGTGAAGGGTCGCTGTCGGGCCTTTAAGGCTTCAGGCGTTTGTAAGTGGTAATTCCGGCAACGGTTTGCGCTTCGCCGTATTCACCTTGTGCAATCAATTGATTCAAGAGATCTTGTGGTGCTTGCCCCAGGGTCCCGTCTTTAATAACAAGCCACTTCACTTCGCTCGGGCTCACAAACTTAGAGTCGTCGTTGAGGAAGTTTGTTTTGATCCACGGGTTGGGAAACGTATAAATGATTTCTCGCTGTGCCGCGTGCGGAACAAAGGCGTAGTGCGCCGACACCACATCGGTTGGCCCAATTCTGTCGTGTGCTGCTTCCCAGCCGCTGGTGTCGCGTGTTCCATGTGGCCAGTATCCGGTGTTGTACTTAGCGCCAAAGGGGAGAAGCCCCCACGAGTTCGCTGCAATATATGCACACACCACAACTGCGAGTACTCCCAAGCGGGCGAGTGATCGTGAGCGCCGTTGCAGAAATGCAGCACCTTCAATGGCGGCCGCAATTGCTGCCACATTGGGAATTGCCTGGTAGTGATACATCATTGCCCAGGTGAAGTCGGCAGTGGTGAGAATGTTGATGAAGTACTGCGGCAGCCCCATGAGCAAGGTGAGTGGCGCCAGTAGTGAGAGAAATGCAAGTGGCGATGTAATGCGCCCGCCATAGGCCACGGCATTATTTTGATACAGGCGGTCGACAAACATCGAAGGATGTCGCAGTGATGTCTTTACTACTTCAGTGGGAGTAGTGCCCAAATTGCCGTATAGGGCGCCGTATGCGCTGTAGTCGCCTGCAAGGTGAGGTACAAACCACACGCCGATGATAAGGAAATAGAGAACTGCTCCGCCGAAGAGCATGGCTCCAAAACGCAAACGTTTGCGGAACATCAGCAAAATGCCGAGCCCCATGACAGCGAGTGCAATGTCTTCTTTCCACAGCATCGCAACAGCAATCCACGCAATGGTGACAACGTTGTGTCGCGTGATGTGTTTTCCTATTCCCTCTGGGCGTGACGTTGCATAGTGGTAGCCCATCAAGAGAAAAGGAAGTGCCATGGTCTCGGGGTGGAAAGTTTCCCAAGCGAGGTACGCGGTGGTGGGCAACAAGAGCCAGGCAATGCCAAAGGCCAGTGCAGAAAATTCACTTTTCAAACGATGGCGCGCGATGAGAAAAACCGGGTATGCCGCACAAGCCAATGCAATCACTTGAAACATATTCCACAGGTTTGGCCCGCCACCGAGCCAAACGAATGGCACGAGAAAGTAATACATGAACATTGCATGGTGCCCAAAGACAGGAAGGCCACAAACGGTATTGAACCATTTGCCATGAGCAAGTAGCCAGAGCGATTGGTCATGGATGCCGAGGTCGAAGTCGAAAGTGGCGTATGCATCTTGGCGATGGACAACCAAACGACCCACCACAATGATCCATGTGAAAATGGAGGCCCATATGAGCGCGGAGGAAAGCGACTTGCGCACAGCAGGCATTGAGAAAAAATACTACTCCGAGTTCTGATATTTTGGTCATGTAGCGACGAACAAGGGGTAAGTGAGCACCATGGCAAGTAAAGAAGCAGAAGCATTCCTTCAACAAGTGCGTGAGTACCAAAAACAAGCACTTGGCTCAGCAACTGCAGTTCCCACGCTGGAAGAAATGCGCTTTGGGGCAGAAGCAGTGATGGAAACCGTTGGTGCCATGCCAAGTGGGGTAGATCTTGAAGAAGTTGACGTCAATGGTCTGTCAGCTTTGTGGGTGCGACACTCTGGGGCCGATACGAAATCAGTGGTGATGTACTTCCATGGTGGTGGTTACGTCGTGCAAAGCGCCAATTCACATCGCAAAGTTGCTGCTCACCTTGCATTGCAGAGCAACAGAAACGTTCTGAGCGTGAATTATCGGCTCGCTCCCGAGCACGCTCATCCAGCGGCAGTAAACGATGCAGTACTTGCGTATGAGTGGTTATTGAAAGCTGGCTATGCGCCGAGCAAAATCGCTCTTGCCGGCGACTCGGCAGGTGGAGGGTTGTCTGTTGCACTGATGGTTGCATTGAAAAATCAGAAAATCGAGCAGCCAGCTGGCGCAGTTGTATTTTCTCCGTGGGTAGATCTTGAGGGCACCGGTGAATCTATGGATTCCAAAGCAAGCGTCGACCTCATGGTTGACCGTCATGCTCTTGCGCTCATGGCAAACATGTTTATTGCAGGAGGCTCACTTCGCGACCCGCTCGCTGCTCCGTTGTATGCAGACCTCGCCGGAGTTGCGCCTCTTTATATTCAAGTAGGAGGCGATGAAGCATTGCTCGATGACTCCACCCGTTTAGCGACACGTGCAGCCCATGCCGGAGTACCAGTGCGCTTAGAAGTTTTTCCCGAAATGCAGCACGTCTTTCAATCGGGAGTGGGTGTCATTCCTGAAGCCAACGACGCAGTTGCTCGTGCAGGGCAGTGGTTGCAGGGAATCTTGGCCTAAGTGCTACTTGCCGTTCAGTGCGGCAACAACAGGTGCAAAGGTGTCAACATCTTCTGCTCCAACAATGACGTAGCTAAAGCCCCAACGTTCGCGGCGAGCAATAAGATCTTCAATGAGCTTGCTCGGCGGGCCAATGAGGGCAAAGGGTGTTTCTTCCACCATTGATGGCGTGACACCAATCATTTGAGCAACACCATCAATTGTTCCAGCGGCATCGTCGGTGACCTTGACAAAAAAGGAACGAATGTTCATTTCAATGCTGGGCAATCGTGACCCTGCTGCATTAATGACGATGTTGACCTTCTCGGTCACGGCCTCGGCGGTCATGGTGCTAATTGCCTCGGGGCCAACAACGCCTGCGGTCATGGTGCCGTTAATTCCAATGATGTCTGCTTCACGGGCAGCATAAGAAAGAACACGTTTGCCGCCTCCACCAATCAAGATGGGCGGGTATGGGCGCTGCACGGGTTTTGGCATGCCCACGTAATTCGCCACGTTGTAATGAGTGCCTGAATGGTTCACGGGGTCGTCACTCATTGCGGCTTTGATGATGGCAAGACCCTCAATGAAGCGGTCGATGCGGACACCTGGTGTGTCATAAGCAATTCCCGACTGCTCATAGTCGCTCACCATCCAGCCGGCACCTAAACCAATTTCCAAACGACCCTCAGAGAGCAAGTCGATAGTGGCAAGTTCTTTTGCCAGCACAACAGGGTGCTTGTAGTCGTTGTCCCATACCAGCGCACCAACACGCAGGGTGCTTGTTGCATCGGCCACTGTTTGCAGTGCAGGAATTGGGGCGAGTTGATCGGTGAAGTGGTCGGGCATGGTGAGACAAGAAAAGCCGTTTGCTTCAGTTTTCTTCGCGAGGTCGACCCACTCTGTGCGGTTCGCGGCGCGTGAGCATTGGACGCCAAAACGAAAGGGTGCGATGTGGGGAAAAGTCATGTGAAACCTTGACATATTCCAGAGCAGTACAGCAAGAAAAGAGGCATGACGTGACTTGCTTCTCCAATACTTATCCATTAAATTGAATTTGAATTCAATGTCCACCTGGGTGGACCCAAATGCGGGTAAAGGTGGATGTTGTGGCTCGTTTTACACACATATGGAAAACAGGTGTTGTTGTAACAGCATTATTGGCAACGGTGGTCGCATGCGGTAGCAGTGATTCATCACGTGAACGCAATGTTGCATTGGTTGCAGGAACTACCTGTGCGAAACCTGGTCAGGTATCAAAAATATCGAAGGTGTCAGTGGTGTGTGCGAAAACGATCACCGGCAACATTTGGTATCCAACAATGAAATCTCAGGGTCGCGCGGTGTCGTGCGCAAAATCAGGTGCTGTGCGTAAAAAGAAAGCTGTGGTGTGGGTGTGTGGTGTTACTAAAGGTAAAAAACTGTGGAATGCCACGTCGCCTTTGCCAGCGGCGGTATTGCTAGCGGCTGCAGTTGTTGAACCTGGCGTTTCTCAACCGGTAATTATTTTAGAGTCAACCAATGTTGCGACACCTTCACAGCCAGTTGTGGCTGACAACAATGTGTTGGCAAACCTCGGTATTGCTGACGAACCACCCGTTACGACGCCATCAACTGTTCCTGATGCAACGACAACAACATCGACGACGATTGCCAAAACAACTACAACATCGACGACGATTGCCAAAACAACTACAACATCGACGACGATTCCAAAAACAACAACGACAGCAACAACTGCACCTATTTCATACAAGGTGGGCGACAAAGGCCCTGGTGGTGGAACGGTTTTCTATGTTGCGCCTTCTTCTTTTGCTTCTACAGGTTCTGCCTGTGGCACTGAATGTGATTATTTGGAAGCTGCACCCACTGGGTGGATTGCTGCTGCAACGCCTGCTGGGCAAACTAATTGTCAGACGGCTGGCACAAGCTCTACTGATCCGCGGTGCGCGTGGTCTGGTAATGAATATTCTCGAGTTGGGACCACGGATACAGCGATCGGTACGGGCTACGCGAATACTTCAGCGATGATTCTTCAAGATGAGACCGTGGCAAAAGCAGCGACTGTTGCCCGTGCATTTCAAGGTGGGGGTAAAACCGATTGGTTTTTACCATCACAAGATGAACTAAATCAGATGCATATCAATAGGGCTGCAATTGGTGATTTTGTTTCTGGCCCCTATTGGAGCTCGTCTGAGAACGGCGCGGATCGCGCGTGGTACCAGTTCTTCAGCAACGCCGCCCCTAGCCACGCCAAGAAGACGTGGTTTAACTACGTGCGTCCAGTGCGAGCCTTTTCTGCAACAACGTCAACGGCCTCTGTTTCCTACAAAGTGGGAGATACCGGTCCTGGCGGCGGCATCATCTTTTACAAAGATTTAGAACGCCCAATAGGTTCCCAATATTTCGAAGCGGCGTGTGCTGGATGGTCTGATGGCACATGTGGCGGATACGACATTGCCGACCCGGAACCTAAGTGGGGTTGTCATGGGGTCGCTCTTTCTGGTGCTGATGGAAGCGCAATTGGGGATGGTAAGCAGAACACGGCCGATATTCTGAGTGAGTGTAAAGAGGCTCGCATTGCCGCTTCTCTTGCCGATAAATTGGTGTTGGGCGGCCAATCCGATTGGTTTTTGGCATCAAAAGATGAGCTGAATCAGATGTACCTCCAGAAGTCGGCAGTTGGCGGTTTAGATTCTTTTTCCTATTGGACTTCGACTGAGTTCGGCCTTGATAGCAAGATTGGTGCGGTTTATCAAGCTTTTTACAAAGGCTTTCGCGGCTCTCAAAGTTCCCTCGCAAAGCAAGGGTTTACCGGTGTTCGGCCGGTGCGTTCTTTCTAGCAATTCAGTTATTGATGAACGATGGCGTGTGATGTGTCATAGAACGCAACACCTCTCTGTACTCAGGTACCGTAGAGATTGTGCCGAATGCAAAGGATTTCTTCCGTAAGTTTGCGACGAAAGATTATCTTTCGCGCGTAGGCGGCACTGTAGGAAAGATGAGCATCGTGCTCATGGCTGGCGCGCTTCTTGTGAGCGCTCTCGTTGTTGCAATGGCGCCACGTGTGTGGGGAATTGCTACAGCACATAGCGAAAAACCAGTCACGCTTCCTGCGTTTACCGGAATCGCACAGCGTTCGTACCTGTACGACGTGAATGGCGCTCAAATTGGCGCGTTCCAGGTGGAGAATAGCCAGCCAGTCAAAATGCAAGAAGTGCCGGTCGACGTCACGGCGGCAATTCTTGCAGTGGAAGATGCTGGCTTCTACGGGCACAAAGGTGTGAACCTGCGCGCTTTGGTACGTGCAACGCTGTCGAACTTCAATGCGGGAAGCTCGCGGCAAGGTGCCTCAACCATTACTCAGCAAGTGGTGAAAAATGAATATCTTGCAGGCTTGCCGCGCGATGGCCGGTACAAAGTGCTGCAGACAAGGTATGCCGCATTGCTAGAGAAGCAAGCGACAAAGCCACAAATTCTTGAGAGGTATTTGAACACCGTATTTTTCGGAAATAATGCTTACGGTATTGAAGCTGCTGCAGAAATATATTTTGGCGTTGGTGTGGAAAAGCTCACCTTGGTGCAGGGCGCATTTCTGGCTGGCCTCATTCAGGCACCTACCAGTTACGACCCCATTCGCCACCCTGAACGGTCGCGGCAACGTTTTACTCAATCTTTGAATCGCCTTGTGGTTGAGGACTTAATGACAAAAGAAGAAGCTGCACGTTTGGCCAAAGAGTGGCCGTTGCCAGAAGTGGTGCAAAGTGTTCCGCAGAAGTCGGTAGAGCGCACGTACTTTTCTGAAACGGTGAAAGATTACTTATTGAACCGCAGCGATATTTTGGGCCCTACGTATCAAGAGCGATACAACGCGCTCTTTCGTGGTGGTCTCAAGATCTACACCACACTCGATAATAGTTATCAAAAAGCTGCAGAAAAGGCCGCGGCTGAGAAGCTTCCAGCAAACAAGCAAGGTATTCAGTCAGCAGTGTTGTCATTAGACACTGCAACCGGTGGCGTGCGTGCCATGGTGGGCGGGCCTGGTTTTGTTCCTGGGCAAAGTGAAGTCAACATGACACTGCGCAGGCGTCAAACAGGGTCGAGTGTCAAGATCTTTATTTTGGCTGCTGCCTTGCAAGCCGGAGCTGAAGGAATAGATCTCATCGATGGCACCTTGCCGTGCACCTTGCCAAACCCGGGTAAGCCTGAAGAGCCTTTTGTTGTGACAAAAGGTGTGAGCCGCCCGCTGGGTTCGCTCGAAGAAATGACCTGGTATTCCATTAACTGTGCATATAGCAGGCTCTCGCAAATTGTGGGGCTGAATCGTTTGGTCGACACCACGTATCGCATGACGCAGTCGATGTATCTGAATCGTGAAACGTATTCCATTCAGCCGTATGCGAGTTTTGCGACGGGCGCAAATGAAATGAGCCCTTTCGATATGGCGAGCGGGGCGCAAACTATTGCCAATGGCGGTTTGCACAAGCAGCCGTACTTCATTGACCGCATCGAGAACGTCTCGGGAACGATGTACGAGCACAACGACCCAGGAACACAAGTGTTCGCAAAAGAAATTGCCGATAAGGAAGTGGCCATTTTGAAAGGTGTTCTCACGAAGGGCACTGCCCGTCGTAGTGCGCTCGACAAAGAACGCCCCGCTGGTGGAAAAACGGGTACGCAAGACGACAACACCAACGCATGGTTTGTTGGGTTTACCAAAGAACTCACCACTGCCGTGTGGGTGGGCGACCCTCGCGCATATACCTCGATGGTAGGAATCCCTGAGTTCGTTGCAGCGGGAGTGCCGCGTGTGCAGGGCGCAACATTCCCCGCAGCTATCTGGAAGGCATACAACGATGTCGCTCTCGTTGATGCTCCCATTGTCGATTGGGATGCGGCCGTTCCACCAAGCCGTGGTTCAATGCGTTTGTATTTGCCCGGTGTCGACTGTGTTGCTCAGCTGGTGTCGGGTGCATTGCCACGCAGGTTTACTGGCAATGTGGTGGCCTTCGACCCCATGTGGTTAACCACAACTACAGTTCAGCCAATTGGTGATCCGGCAGCCGGAGCTGCTACCTCAATGCCAAGTACAACCACCACGGTGCCTGTGGTGGTTCCTGGGGCTCAGGGCCCACCAGTGGTGAGCATCGTCGACCCGGGCACCACCATTTTGCCGTCGAATACCAACCCATTTTCTCCTCTACCAACGCTCGACCCGTTGCGGAACCTGGTTTTCGACTGTGCAAAACCTCTTCCAGGAAGCGTGCAAACGAGTATTCCGACACCTGGGTAATAGCCTGCAAGTGTGTCGATCTTGGTTCATCTCTATGACCTGCAAATGCTCGATACCACCCTTGAGCAACTGCGCCATCACTTCATCACTTTGCCTGAGCGCGAGGCATTGGCCGTAGTTCAAAAAAATATTGCCGATTGCGCATCGCAAATATCGTCGGGTGAAATGCGTCAACAAGAACTTGAAAAATTGTTGAATGTTGCTGAAGCAACCAGTGCAACTCTACGTAAAAAACGAGAGCGGCTTGAACAGCAAATGAAAACCGTTATTGCTCCGCGCGAAGCAGAAGCGCTTCAGCACGAGATTCTGACGGTGAACACTGAATTGAATACAGCCGATGAAGAGTCGCTGGCCTTCATGGAAGAGTCGGAACACATCGATTCCACTCTTGTGGCGGCGCGTGCAGCGCTCGTCGAGTTGCGCACTGCAGAAGTTACTGCCACCGCAGCATTACATGAAGCCGAGGAGTATAAAAAAGCCGAAGCTCGTGATGTAGAGGAAAAGCGTCAACGCCTTGCCGAGACACTCGATGAAAAGTGGTCGGCCGCATATGAACTGCGCCGCTCACAGCACAAAGGCATTGCTGTGGCGAAGGTAAAAAATCACGTGTGTGGTGGTTGCCATCTCGACTTGTCTACATCTGAGGTCGACCTACTCAAAAAAGAAACAGACGAAAACAGGGAATGCCCGAACTGTGCTCGGTGGTTGGTGTTCTAGATGTTTTTCTGGTTTGTCGCCGCGGCAATATTTTCGGTTCGATTTGTTTTCCAAGACCCGCGGTTCGACTATCGACTACTTGTCGTAGGGGTTCTTCTTCCCGATGCCATCGACATTTGGTTCGGTGGTGCACGAGTGCTGCACACACTTCTTTTCAGTGTTTCCATGTTGGTGGTTATTATGTTGGCGACACGAACAAGGAAAGTTCTGCGTAAGCGCCTCTTGCCGCTCGCTATTGGCACCTTTATGCATCTCATTTTCGATGGGGCATTCACTGCGACGAAAGTGTTCTGGTGGCCTTTTGGGGGTGTGTCATTCGGCGATGCTGAACTTCCTGTGGCGCAACGCATGGGGCTCAACGTTGTAATGGAAATTGCTGGCGTCATCTTCCTTGTTGTCTTAGTGCGACAATGTGGCCTCGCCCATGCAGATCGGCGTCATAACTTTTTACGTACCGGAATACTTTCGCCAATGGGCGAAGAGAAGTAACGCCGTGGCGGAACGTTTACTCACATTGGTGCGACATGGGCAAACCGCCGCGAATGCGCAGAACCTATTGCAAGGCCACGTCAACCATCCGCTCGACGACATTGGTCGTGCGCAAGTGAGTTTGTTGGGCGCAGCTCTGCAGAAAATTGCCCCAGTTGATCGTGTTGTTGCAAGCCCTCTTCTGCGGGCACAACAAACCGCGCAAGCTATTACCCAGGGTCTGACACGCAGCATCGAAGTAGAAACCGACCCACGTTGGATAGAGCTGAACTATGGCGACTTCGATGGGCAACCAGTTAGCTCGGTGAGCCCAGAACAGTGGGCAACGTGGCGAACAGATGAGCACTTCCGGCCACCACATGGTGAAACACTCGCCGAACTCTCGGTGCGCGTGCATGAGGCAATTGAAGACTTGTTGAACAACACAGAGCACTCACACATTGTTGTGGTGAGTCATGTCTCACCCATTAAGGCTGCAGTGGCGTGGGCTCTTGGGGTAGGAGTAAACGTGTCGTGGCGCACTGCACTTGACCGGGCATCAATGACTACTGTCAGGCTCGATGCCAAGCACCCGGCACTGAAAACTTTTAATGTCACTTTGTGAAGTGGTGAGTCGGTCTGTAAGCGGGATTCTGTTCGCCGAAGCGAGGTGACCATCCATCTGTGCGGTCTACCCGAGAAGTACCCGAAGGCGAGCGAGCAGCTCATCTTCTCTGCATGACCTTGCTTCAAGTGGGGTTTGCCAAGCCGTATGAGTTACCCCACACGCTGGTGCGCTCTTACCGCACCGTTTCACCCTTTCCCACGAAGTTGCCTTCGCGGGTGGTCTACTTTCTGTTGCACTTTCCGTGAGGTCGCCCCCACCTAGCTCGCGCTAGCACTTTGCTCTATGAAGTCCCGACTTTCCTCGACACATAGGACATGTGCCGCAGTCACCCGACCGACTCACCGCTGAAAAGTGTACGAGGTTTATTGGGGAAGTGGTGTTGGCTTTATGAGCATTTGGCGTATTCATACGCCATGGAGTTGAGGCTTGGTGTTTCCATATTGAGGGTGGTTTTGTTACCTGCCTCGTTGGGCTTGCCAAGTGCAACGGCGATGGTGCCAAGTGATCCGAAGGGTCCAGGTACTGCCGCTGGGTTTGGCTTGCCTGTCTTTTCATTTGTTGATGGGCCAATGCCGGCGATACCTGGGTTGATGGCTTGAGCAAGAACTGCTGCATGGCGAGATTCTTGTTCGCCGATGCCCATTGCTGCTGCACGCAACTTTGGCTGAGAAAGAAGCGACACGTAGAACTGGTAGGTCTCGGCTGCCAAAGTTTCGAGGCCAAGGGCTAATGCCATTACATCGTCGAGTGGGGTATCGCTCGCAGCGATGCCGGCATCTTTGTTTCCCAAAATGAGATCAAGTGCAGGGTTGATGTAGAGCTTGTTGATTTGTTCGTTGGCACATTCAAAAGTTTCACCCTTTGCTTCGGTGATGACGCCACTCAATGCCTTGGCGTGAGCTTCGTGGTCGGCTTTAAACCTGTTCACCACGGCTGCGGTACCTGCTGCACTTCCCGTGAAGAGTCCGAGCTCTAATACCTTCTTGTAAGTATCGATGGCGTTGAACTCAAGTGACGTAGCGGTGCGCAAGAGCACTTCGTCTGTCGGGGCAGCTGTGGGGAGTCCTGTAGTTGGTGGAACTTCACCAATGCGAGGGAATGCACCTGCGGGGCTCTGTGGGCCTTTGCCACATGCGGCAAGAAGCGTGGTGGTTGCAATGGCAAAGCCGCCTGTGAGCAAGAATCGACGGCGGTTGACCGGTGAAGACATATCGAAGTTATTTGAGTTCATGGTGTGTCCTTAGGAGATGTGTTCTACGCCGGGTAGGTCTTGGTGTCGAGTGGTTCTGCAGCATTGTCGAGGATGTCGCCGAGGGCTTTTTTGCCAGCGAAGCCAGCAAGTACTGCAGCATGACGACCCTGAACGGAAATGATGGACGCAACAAGTTGCGCGCCATCGGTGCCGGTGATTGTTCCGAGCACTCCGAGATGGGTTTTGACGAGTGAGTTCTCTAAGGAGAGGAATGTTCCGGCGAGTTCAGCATCGGAGCCAGATGCGGCAGCAGCAACGAATGCTGTGTAGAAACTTGCATTTTGTGCAGTTGCTGCAGAACGACCAAGGAGCCCAGCCAGAGACTGTGCGTAGGCGAGATGATGTGCGCCAAATAAGTCGGTGACAACCTTGAGGTCTTTTCCTGCTGCAGCTGAAGCTTTTGCGTAGAGCGCAGTCATCGCAAGTTCAATTCCATGAGCGAACTGCAAAACGGCGATGTCGCTCTTTGTCGGTTGCTTTGGCGGGGCGGTAGTGGTGGGTGCGTCCACGCGGGGTTCCTTTCGCATTCATTAACAGATCAGATTTATGTTCATAACAGTATTTCAGACCAGGTCGATTTCCGAACTAGGGAAAGCGAGACAACTTTAGAAGTCAAGAGCAGAGAGGTCGGGGATCCAGCCCTGTGAAGCGCTCACCGCGACGGTCCACTGCGAACGAAGTGCCACTGAGGTTGGGCCGTCCAAGGTGCTTTCCACTTGATTCTCGGGGTTCCAAGTGCTGGTTGCTGCAGAAAGTGAGGGCCACAGCCCGAGTGCGGTTCCTGCCAAAAAGGCGGCTCCGAGAGTTGTTGCTTCCGTGACGGGTGACACTTCAATAGTGCGCGAAGTGCTGTTGGCGAGTGCTTGAACAAAGACGGGGTTTTTGCTCATCCCGCCATCGATGCGAATGGGGCTCGTGGTGGACGAGGCGAACTGGGCGGCATCGTGGGCGGCCGCTTCGTAGAGGTCGGCTCCTCTGTGTGCCACTCCTTCAAGCACTGCTCGCACGACGTGTGCACGTGTGGTGCCACGTGTGATGCCAAGGAGTGCTCCACGTGCGCCGTAATCCCAATGTGGTGTTCCGAGACCAAAGAGGGCGGGCACATACATGACTCCATCGCTGCTCGTCACACTGCCGGCAAGCTCGGCGCTCTCTTGCGCAGTGTCGATGAGTTTCATGTCGTCAATGAGCCATTCAATATTGGTGCCAGCAGACAACATGATGGCTTCAACGCCCCAATGCACCGTGGTAGTCGTTGCATCTTTTTCAATCAGTGAAAAAGCAACGATGGGAAAAGTTCCTGATGTGCTGCGTGACGATGCGGTGGGGGCAGTGGTACCTGTGTACATATCGAGCATGCCACCGGTACCAAAAGTAATTTTGGTGCTGCCTGGGGTAATGCAGCCTTGCCCCACTAACGACGCTTGCTGATCGCCAACGAGTGCAGCAATGGGAAGGTTGCTGAGTTCGATTGCGTGACCAACCACTTGTGATGAAGCAACGATGGTGGGAAGAGCAACGAGTGGAATCTTTAAGGTTGAACAAATTTTTTCAGACCAGTTCAGTGTGTCTACAGAAAAGAGCCCGGTCACACCTGCGTTGGTGTGGTCGGTTACAAAAGATTTTCCGGCGGTGAACTTCCACGTGAGCCAAGTGTCGATGGTGCCAATGCAAATATCGCCACGCTGAATTTCTTCTTGTAGTTGTGCGCCGTAGTTTTGCAGCATCCAGACAGCCTTGGTTGCTGTTTGGTTAGGGGCAAACATCAAGCCATGCTCGGAGCGTGCGGTAATGCACTCCATCACTGTGCGCAGGTCTTGCCAGCCAAGGGCCGGCCCTAGAGGCTCTCCTGTGATGCGATTCCAGACAATGGTGGACGCTCGTTGATTGGTGATGCCAATTCCGATTGCACAATTTGGATTGCGCTCCAACACGGTGAGGGCAGCATCACGTGCGGCAGTGAACATGTGCATTGCGTCGAACTCAACAAGACCTGAAAAAGGGGTTGACGGTGGATTCTTGCAGTACTCCACATCGGTGATTTGCCCTGCACCATTGACGAGGGCTGCACGCAAGCCAGTGGTGCCGACATCGATGACCAAAATTGATGGCTGTGTCATTTGGGGCGCACTCCTGAGTTCTGCATGATGCTCCCGAGCACGCCGCCAAAAATACTGGCAACAAGCGCAAGAGAAAACGCGGTAATGATTCGGCTCACACGCACTTCACCGCCGGTGGCGACGCGAATGAGGAGAAAAAAGCTTTGCACCACTAAAAAAACTCCAGCCCCTGCCACAAGTCCGTGTGCGAGTGGACGTCCGCGTTCTTGATGCCATGCGGCAACACCACTGCCAATGACGAACCCGCAAATGGCGAGCAAGGAAAGTAGCGGCGCCCATCCACTCGGATGGTCGGAGTTATCAACGACGAATCGCGCAATCAGTGTGGGAGGGACGGCAAAAAGAGCGGTGACTGATGCCCCTTTTTGCAGGGCAAGAGTGTCGAAATCTTTCATTGCTTATGTTTAGCGCATTGGCCAGAGTGCTGCGTCGTTTGACCCAGTGTTGAGACCCAATTTGCCAGGGTTCAAAATGTTGTTTGGGTCGAGTGTTGTCTTCAGCGACTGCAGAACTTTCATTCCCGTTCCGAGGGCTTCGCTCATGAAGCGGTTGCGGTTGAGGCCTACTCCGTGATGGTGCGACAGGTTTGCCCCAGCCTGAAGTGCAGCACGTTGGGCTGCATCCCATAGTGCAACATAAGTCTTTTCAAACTCTTCTGCTGGAGGAGTTGCTGCAAAGGTGAAATATACACATGCGCCGTCGAGATAGCTGTGCGATAAATGACAAGTAGCGCTGCGTGCATGGGGAACTTGCAGAAGTGATTGCACCACAGCGTCGTTGACATGCATCAGCTGGCTCCAAGGAGCAGCAACTTCAATGGTGTCGACAACAAAACCTTTTTTGGTGAGGCTCTGCAAAGCGCTGGTGTCGTTGCGATGCGAGAGCCATTTTTCTACCAGAGCAGTATCGGCAGCGATGGCATGATTTTGATTGGAATATTGCTGGACGATATGCATGGTTGCTGCAACAAGTTGTTCGTTGCCTTCATCGAGTACAAGCAGTGTTGCTTGTGTGCCATCGCCTTCGTGTGATCGCTTGCTTTCGCTGCCGTCGTACAAGCGCAGCACTGCAGGTGTTGCTCCTGCGCGAATGAGTTGACGGCACGCTTCAATGCCTTGGGCAAAGGTGGGGAAACGGTAAGCAGCCGTTGTGCGAAACTCTGGTAACGGGTGGGCGCGCAGCCACGCCCGCGTGATGACTCCAAGTGTTCCTTCAGAACCGAGAAAGACTTCGGTGAGATCTGGTCCGGCTGCTGCTGCAGGCGCGCCGCCGGTGAGAACAACAGTTCCGTCGGCGAGCACAACTTCAAGGCCCACCACCATGTCTTCAATTTTTCCGTAACGGGTGGAAAATTGACCTGCACCTCGGCAGGCGATCCATCCACCAACGGTAGAGATATCGAATGATTGTGGGTAATGCCCCACAGTGAGTTGGTGTTGTGCGTTCAACTCAGATTCCAGGTCTGGGCCAAAGGTGCCGGGGAGAACTTCGACGATGCCAGAGATGGCGTCGACTGCATTAATGCCTTGCAGAGAGGTGAGATCGAGAAGCACGCCGCCATAGAGCGGAATGGAAGCGCCGGTAACACCACTGCGGCCGCCGGCGGGTGTTACTGGAATTTTTACTTCGTTACAAATACGCATCACTGCCGAAACTTCAGATGTATTTCGTGGCCGACACACCACGCTTGGCAGTGCAGCAGTTTCGTTGCGTAGCGCCCACGACAATGACAGCGGCCACCAGTCACGCCCGCTTTCAGCGAGTGTTGCAGCATCGGTGGTGCTGGTGCATGCCGATGTGAGTTGTGCCAGTACCTCTGCGGTGATGAGTCCACGACCCTGGGTGGGGAAATGAGCAGAGGCTGTAGCAGCAGAACCAGAGAACTCAATGGGTGGAGTGGTGTTCATATATTGCGTCATGGTTGCTCTTTCGTTGCTGCGATAAATTCAGATTCGGTCACCAACCCAGCGGCTTCTTCTTCAGCACAAATGGCATTGAAAAGCTCTACTTGGTTATTGATGTCAGATTCGCTCCACTGCAGCTGCGGTGCAATGAGTTCGGCCACACTGCGTGCTGCGTTTTTTGTTGCGGCACGGTTGAACAGTAATGCCCGCGTACGGCGTGAGAGAACGTCGTCGAGCGTGTATGCCATTTCGTGGGTTGCTGCGTACATTGCCTCGGCACGTAAGTAGGGAAGTCCGTCAATGAGGGGAAGCCCGAGATCGGGCTGGGCAGCAATGAGCGCATCAATGTCGGATGCATAAGACCCAAAACGATGCGCGAGGTGCATTTGTTGTGCATTTCGTGATTTTGATTCACGGTATCCACGTGAGCCATGCAGGGCTAGATTTTTTGTTCGGCAACGATACTTTTTGTTCGATAGGTGGAGTTGGTGAATGACGGCGTCGATGGTGTCTTCACTCATTTCACGATATGTGGTGAGTTTGCCACCGGTGACAGTGATGACCCCGGAGTCGGAAGTGCTGACTCTGTGGCGACGCGATAAGTCGGCTGTGCGTTCACCAATTTTTTCATTTTCATCGGGCTTCACTAACGGACGCAACCCTGCCCACACTGCCAAAACATCTTTGTGTGTCACCTCATTGGTGATGCTTGCGTTTAATGCACGTAAGACGTAATCAATGTCGTCTTTGGTGCACTGTGGATTATCGACTGATCCGTCGTAACTGGTATCGGTTGTTCCGATGTAGGTGTACTGAAATGTGCCATCGCCATTGGGCACCCAGGGCACAACAAACAAACTGCGCTTGTCTTTCGGCACGGGAATGACCACAGCAATGTCGTTGCGAACAAGGTTCCATGGAACGGTGATATGCACGCCTTTTGCAGGGCGAATTGAGGAAGGATGCTTTCCTTCATCAAGTTTGCGCACATCATCGGCCCAAACACCGGTGGCATTAACAACTGCTTTGGCCTTAATGGTGAAGGTGTCGCCCTCTTGTGATTGTGCCTGAACAACAAACTTTCCCGTTGCATCTTTCTCTATGCCAGTCACGCTGCACCAGTTGGCAAGCGTTGCGCCTTGTTGCGCTGCTGTCTGTGCGAGTGCAATGCAAATGCGAGAGTCATCTGCGGCTGCGTCGTAATACAAATACGCAGATGCGAGTCGATCTTTCGGCATTGTGGGCAAGTGTTTGTAAGCCGCTTTGGCATTTAAGCGTCGGTGAAATTTTCCGATGCGCCAGCCACCAGTGAGGTCATACATCCACAATGCTGAACCCAGAGCACGTGCAATTTTCTTTTTAATGAGGCCATCTTTGGTAACGATGGGAATCATGAAGGGGAGTACTTGCACTAAGTGTGGTGCATTAGAACGCAAGCGTCGCCGTTCGTGCAACGCTTCGTATACCAAGCGCACATCGCCTTGCTGCAGGTAACGCAACCCACCATGAATCAGTTTCGAACTCTTCGATGACGTACCAGATGAAAAGTCGTGACGCTCGAGAAGCGCAACACGCAAACCTCTGCTTGCGGCATCAACCGCAACGCCAAGACCTGTGACGCCGCCACCAACAATGACCACATCGAATTCCTGATGAACAAGATTCTGCAATGCTTGCGCCCGGGTCAAAAGGGGGGCGCTCAAGGGGGTGGCGTTACTCATGGGTAGATCCTACTTGTGACGCATTTCGCATGCTTTGCTAGTTCGCACGACTTGTTGATTAGCAGCAGATGAGATTAGTTTTCCTTGTGTGAAAACGCCAGAAGAACTCGTCGCCCGATTCCGCGAAGAGGGGTACAAAGTGACCCCGCAGCGCCAACTCATTTTCCGTTTATTGAATGGCAACACGGCTCACCCAACGGCAGAAACGTTGTACGAAGTCGCCGCAGAGCAAATGCCCGGCATTTCATTGCGCACGGTGTACCAAACTCTGTCGGAATTGAGCGCCATGGGTGAAGTGCAGCACATCGACCTTGGCTCTGGCGCTGTGCGCTTCGACCCCAATGTCGACGATCATCATCATGTGGTGTGCAGCACGTGCGGTGTGGTGCACGACGTCTATGTCAATCAAACGCCTTTGCAGTTTGAAGGCGACGTTGAAGGTTTTGCGGTGCATAGCACTCGCATTGTGTTCTCAGGTGAATGTGCTCAATGCGCGCATTTGTCTGCGTAAGAGAAATACCCATAACAACTACAAAAAGGAGACGTCATGGCCGGATTGAACGGAACCAAGACACACGAAAACCTGAAAGAAGCATTTGCTGGTGAAAGCCAAGCAAACCGTCGCTACCTCTGGTTCGCACAGAAGGCAGACGTTGAGGGTTACCCAGATGCAGCTGCGCTTTTCCGTTCAGTTGCTGAAGGCGAAACCGGCCATGCACATGGTCACCTCGACTTCCTTGCTCAAGTAGGCGACCCAGCTTCTGGTTTGCCCATTGGTGAAACCGAAGAGAACTTCAAAGCATCTATTGCTGGTGAAACATATGAGTACACACAGATGTACCCAGGTTTCGGACGCACAGCTCGCGAAGAAGGATTCAACGACATCGCCGACTGGTTTGAAACTCTTGCAAAGGCAGAAAAGAGCCACGCTGGTCGTTTCCAGCAGGGTCTCGACGCTCTCTAAAGAGTGAGTTATTCCGTTGTGGGGCACAGGTTTTTCCTGTGTCCCACAACAACACCTCAATAAAAACGACGCAAGCAGGGAAATGACATGACCATCACATACGACCCAAATCATCCGAACTATCTCAATGAGGCCGACCTGCGTGAAGAACTCACGCGCGTGTACGACCTTTGCCACGGGTGTCGTTTGTGCTTTAAGTACTGCACATCATTTCCCACCTTGTTTTCCTATGTCGATGCTCACGACGATCAAGATGCTGGGCGCTTGACGCCAGCACAACAAGATCAAGTGGTTGATGAATGCTTCCAATGCAAACTCTGCTACATCAACTGCCCGTACATTCCCGGCTTGCATGAATGGGAACTCGATTTTCCACGCCTCATGTTGCGTGCCGATGCAACTCGTCAAGCAAATGGTCAAGTACCGCTGCGTAAGCGCATGACCACCACCATGATGGGCCACACCGATGCCTTGGGCAAAGTGGCAACCACATTTTCGCCAATTGCTAACGCGGTGATGGGTGCCGAAGCCGGATCCCTCATTCGCAAAGTAGTGGAAAAGACTTCTGGTGTTTCCAGCCAACGCCTCTTGCCACCTTTTGCTAAAACACGATTTTCTACATGGTTCAAAAAGCATGTGTCTCCGGTGATGACAAAGAAGCAGGGCAAAGTTGCTCTCTTTCCCACATGTCTTGTTGAGTACCAAGAGCCAGGTATTGGTAAAGACCTCATCAATGTTTATGAAAAGAACAACATTGAGTGCTCACTTGCCGAAGGTGCCTCATGCTGTGGTGCTCCGTACTTGCACAGCGGCGATGTTGAGCAATTCAAAAAAGTAGGAGCGAAAAACGTTGAGGCTTTGGCGGCTGCAGTACGCGCCGGCAACGACATTGTTGTGCCTCAGCCAACGTGTGGCTACATCTTGAAAAAAGACTATGTCGACTACATCGGCGGGGCCGATGCTGAACTCGTCGCTGCAAATACTTACGATGCGGCCGAGTATCTCATGGGTCTTCATAAAGGTGAAGGAACCGAACTCAACACCGATTTTGTAGGTGAAGTTCCTGAAAAAATCACTTATCACGCACCTTGTCACTTGCGTGCTCAAAACATTGGCATGAAGAGCCGCGACTTGTTGAAACTCACCGGTTCTAAAATCAAACTCATCCAAACCTGTTCAGGTATCGACGGCATGTGGGGACTGCGCGCTGAAAATGCCGATATGTCTATTCCTATCGCTCGCAAACTCGCCGATGAAATTGAAGCCGCAGAGGGCGATGAAATTGCTGGCGACTGTCACTTGGCGAACACCGCTATTACCGAGCAAACAGGTAAATCACCAAGTCATCCATTGCAATTACTTGCTCGCGCTTACGGAATTCCCGAAGAGAAATAAATAACCGAAAAAGAGAGGATAAATATGCCCCCCGTATTGTCACCATCTCACAATGGTTCACGCAAACTTGTCATCGACGACATTCTCGACCTGCGTGCTTATGAAAAAGTACGTGTTGCTGAAAAAGCACGCGTCTTAGAACTGAAGCGCAAGCGTCGCGTTGAAATCGGAACCATCCTGACTGTGCTCTTTGAAAACAGAGACACCATGTGGATGCAGATCCAAGAAATGTTGCGCGCCGAGAAAGTTCTCACCGATGAGGGTGTGTATGAAGAACTCAATGCGTATAACCCGCTCATCCCAGAACCAGGGCAGTTGAGTTGCACGGTCTTTATCGAAATCACCACCGAAGCAGCCATGCGTGAGTGGTTGCCAAAACTGGTGGGCATCGAGCGTTCCATTGTGCTGGTGCTCAGCGATGGCACTGAAGTGCACCCGGTGACCGACGCTCAACACGATGCTGCCCTCACTCGAGAAGACATCACAGCTGCAGTGCATTACATCCACTTCAATTTCACCCCAGAACAAGTGGCGGCTTTTGCCAGTGGACCAGTGCAATTGCGTTGTATCCACCCCAACTATTTGGAAGTAATGGAGCTTTCCGATTCCACCGTCGGAGAGCTGCTTTTAGACCTCCAGGCCAATAGTTAATTCTTTCCCGTTGAGTTTGCGTTACTTGTAGAGCACAACGTAAGGTGGGCGAGGTGAGACGTTCGTCACGCATCGGGGGATGCATGGCGAAGGTTGAACTGAACACATTCCGGGGCTTTTCCGGGGTGAACTGCAACACGGTGGGGGAACAACGTGACAGTCATCGATCTTTCATGGCGACAAAAAGGGGCCTGTCAGGGTCTCGATCCTGCAGTCTTTTTCCCCGATGAGGGCGACGAAGCGCAAGTAGAAATCGCCATTGCGGTGTGCGATACCTGCCATGTACGTGTGTCGTGCTTGGAGCATGCCTTGGCAAGTCGTGAAAAAGAAGGCGTGTGGGGCGGCACAACCGAACGTGAACGTCGGCGCATTGTGCGTCAACGACGTCGCTCTGCGTAAGAATGAGCGAGTGACTTCTTCGCATTCGCTCGATATTGCTCAGTACGGGGGGTGGCCAGGAATTCTGGGAACGCTTGTTGCCGGAAATGACCTTGAGCCTCATATTGCCGAAGCGGCTATTACCGACATTTTGAATGGGCAAGCAACTGCCTCTCAAATGACTGCATTCATTGTTGCTTTGCGCGCCAAAGGTGAAACTGCAACCGAGCTATCAGGCATGTTGCGCGCGGTGCGTTCCGCTGGTCAGCGCGTCGACCTTGCACCAGAACTTGCTCAACGCGCCATCGACATAGTGGGCACAGGTGGCGACCAAAGTCATTCCTTTAATGTTTCTACGGTGACGTCACTCGTGGTGGCCGGCGCAGGTGTGCCGGTGTGCAAGCACGGGAATCGGGCCGCTTCATCGAAATGTGGTGCAGCCGATGTGCTTGAAGAACTCGGCGTAGCCATTGAGCTCGACCCCATTGGCGTTGCGCAATGTATTGATGAAGCCGGTATGGGCTTTTGCCTTGCTGCTCGATTTCACCCAGCATTTCGCTACACAGGGCCATCGCGGCGCGAAATAGGAATTTCCACTGCATTCAACTTGTTGGGCCCCATGGCGAACCCTGCTCCCATTTCTTCCATGCTGGTTGGTGTTGCAGCACCATGGATGATGCGTCCGATGATTGAAGCTTTAAGTTCACGCGGAGTCACTTCCGCTTGGGTGGTGCATGGAAGCAACGGAACCACTCAAGGTGGAGTTGATGAGCTCACACTTGCTGGCCCAGCGCTCGTGATGCAATTGCGCGATGGTGCAGTGAGCGAATTGAAAGTTGACTGTTCCGACATTGGTCTCTCCTCGCAACCGCTGTCGGCAATTGTTGGCGGAGACGCAACTGAAAATGCACGCATTGCACGTGCAGTATTGGCCGGAGAAAAGGGTGCTGCACGCGACACCGTGGTGTTGAACGCTGCAGCAGCACTTCATGTGGCTGGAGTTGCTGCGTCGCTCGGCGACGGTCGTGTGTTGGCTGAAGAATCTATTGATTCAGGTAAGGCATCTGCGGTGTTGCAGAAACTCGTTGCCACGAGCACTGCAGCTGCCGAGCGTTTGGAGTAACTATTTCCTCGCTGGCAGTGCGTGTTCCCGCTAGCTCGGCCAATTTGGGCCCAGGGTTCGATGGAATAGCCATGGCGCTGTCTTTGTATGCAACGGTGCGCGAGGCAGAAAGTAGCGATGCTGTTGCCGATGAATTTCACCCAGCCACTATTGCTTTTCGTGCACTTGGCGGTGTTGGCAATATTTCGGTTCGCACCGATATTCCAATGGGTCGTGGTCTGGGATACAGCGGGGCAGTACGAGTGGGTGGAGCACTTCTTGCAGCACTGCAGCAAGATGGAAAAGCTTTGCTCTCTCGGGAGTGGCGTAAGAAAATACTGGTTGCTACTGCAGACCTAGAAGGCCACGGCGACAACGTTGCTGCGTCGTTGCTCGGTGGTGTTGTGGGAACCAACGGCACATTTGCTGCGAGCATTACGAACAATTGCGCGGTGGAAGTGGTGGTGTGGGTTCCTTCTTCATCTACTTCAACTCATGCTTCGCGTACAAAGTTGCCAAGCCAGGTAAGTCTTGCCGACGCAGCATTTAATATTTCCCACACCGCGCTCCTAGTGGGTGCATTGAATTCGGGAGATCTTGAAGCACTCGCTGTAGCTACTGCCGACCGTTTGCACCAAGACATTCGTTTTGCTGCAGTGCCAGAGAGCAAAGCAGCACTCGATGCAGGGCTAAGCGCTGGGGCCATTTGTGGCTGGCTGTCGGGTTCGGGTCCGAGTGTTGCCATGTTTTGCCCTGCGGGTGAAGCAGCACGTATTGCGCACAGCCTTCCCGCGCAAGGTTCGGCAAAGGTGTTAGAAATCGACACCGTTGGTGCACGCCTGTTGTAGCCCTGTCACACCCCTTTGCTCATATGTGGGCATGGAACAACGCACCTCAATTCCCGTTACGTCTTCGTCACTCACCATCTCATGCGACACCTGCGTGATGCACGAGAGCGATGCTTGCGGCGACTGCGTGGTTTCTTACCTGCTCAACCATGAGCCTGGCGATGCCGTGGTCTTTAGCTTTGAAGAAGAGCGTGCCGTGAGGTTGCTCGCTTCTGCGGGTTTGGTGCCTACGCTTCGTCATCGTGAAGTCGGTTGAGTCTCAAAGTAGCTATACACAGCACCTCTCTGAGGTAGGTCTGTCGGCTGGGTTACATCGTGTCGGCTTCACCACTGCTGAACCGCTGTTGCGGGCACGTGAAGCTTTGGTCGAGCGCGAAGGTCGTGGGTTGCGCGACACCATGCAGTTCACATACCGCAACCCCATTCGCTCTACAACTCCCGAGATGGCTCTTCCTCATGCGCGCAGCATTGTGGTGGGAGCTCGGAGTTACTTTGCCGATGTGCAGTTGCCTGTACTTTCTGAAATGACCGACCAAATTTTTGGCGACGTCGCGCGCTATGCCTGGTCCGATCATTATGCGTCGTTGCGAGATTCGCTCACAGTGGTTGCAGAGCAACTACGTAGCGATGGCCACGAAGCATTGGTATTTGCCGATAGCAATGCCATCGTCGACCGCGAAGTTGCGTATCTTGCAGGGCTCGGATGGTTTGGTAAAAACGCAAACTTGCTCATCAGCGGTGCCGGCAGTTGGTTTGTTCTGGGTTGCATAGTTACCACTGCCGAACTCACGCCATCTGCAACGGTGTCTGACGGTTGTGGAACCTGCCGGCGTTGCATTGATGCGTGCCCAACAGGAGCCATTGTGGAGCCAGGAGTCATCGATGCCGGAAAGTGTTTGGCGTGGATACTGCAAAAGCCTGGCACTATTGCGCACGAATATCGCGAAGCAATTGGCGCGCGAATGTACGGATGCGACTCATGCCAAGACGCCTGCCCGCCGAGCATGAGACTCGCGCAACATGAAGAGGTTGCCAGCGATGCCCAAATTGTGGTCGATGTGCTGGAACTGTTGTCGCTGAGCGATGCTGAAATTCTGGAGCGTTACGGCCGCTGGTACATCGCGGGTCGCGATCCGCGATGGGTACGCCGCAATGCCTTGGTGGTCATTGGAAATAGTGCATCGCCGCACAACGAAAAAGCGAAAGCAGTACTCACCGCTCACGTGCAAAGCCCCGACCCGGTTTTACGGGCACATGCAATTTGGGCAGCATCACGCTTGGGCATGGGCTCCAGTATCCCGCAGCACGATGAAGATCCCGATGTGACAGCAGAATTGCACCGTCTACCAGGCGTGCGTGAGCAACACTAGAGAAGCATGACATCGCGCCACCTTTTAGTAACGAACGACTTCCCACCAAAAATTGGTGGCATTCAGTCGTTGCTCTGGGAGTGGTGGCGGCGCTTGCCAAGCGATTCCTTTGCTGTTCTCACATCGCCGTATGAAGGCGCAAAAGAATGGGATGCCACGCAGCCGTTCCATATTGAACGCACGCGCGAGCCAGTGTTATTGCCACACCCATTCATGGGGAAGCGCATTAATGAGATGGCAAAGCGTGTTGGTGCCGACTTCGTCGTGCTCGACCCTGCGGTGCCACTTGGCATCGTTGGCCCGTCATTGGAATTGCCATATGCGGTGGTGGTTCATGGAGCCGAGGTCACAGTGCCAGGGCGTATCCCAGGCACACATCAATTATTGGGCCGCGTATTGCGCAACTCCATTCATGTTGTTGCCGCGGGTCAGTATCCGGCCGATGAGGCCGTGCGAGCCGCGGGTCGTGACCTTCCGACAACGGTGGTGCAGCCAGGTGTCGACACCGAGCGCTTTCGTGTGTTGAGCGCCGATGAGCGCGCATCAGCGCGTGAACATTTTGGTGTGTCACCGACCGCCGAACTCATTGTTGGCGTCAGCCGACTTGTTCCGCGCAAAGGTTTCGATATTGCTATTTCGGCAGTTGCGCGGCTCGCGCGCGATCGTCCGCAACTCGAGATGCTTATTGCTGGTGCGGGTCGCGATGCGAAGCGTTTGAATGAGCTTGCCCAAAAGCTCGGTGCTCCAGTGCGCTTTTTGGGTCGTACGCCATTTGAAGATCTGCCACTTCTCTATGGGTGTGCCGATATTTTCACCATGCTGTGCCGTAATAGGTGGGGCGGGCTCGAACAAGAAGGCTTTGGCATCGTGTTTTTGGAGGCAGCTGCGTGCGGAGTGCCTCAAGTTGCCGGAAGTAGTGGCGGAGCCGCTGAAGCAGTTGACGATGGCGTGTCGGGCATTGTGGTGAAAGACCCCACCAGTATCGACGAAGTGGCTCAAGTATTCTCGGTATTGCTCAACAGCCCCGACCTGCGTCAACGTATGGGCAATGCTGGGCGAGTGCGCGCCGTGGAAAGTTTTTCCTACGATGTGCTCACCGCACGATTATGGAATACTCTGTCGCAATTGTGAAGAAAGATCAGCAGTGAGCAAAATCGTTTTGTGTAATCGAGTGGCAACTCTGGTTTTTTCCGTTGTCGCAGTTGTCAGTGCCATTTTTTTCACATCAGCATCGCGAGTGGCAATTGTCGCAGTGAGCCTTGTACTTTTTGCCGCGGGGGTAGCCACGTTTCTCTTGGGCTACTTCGCAGCCGTACAACGCAGTAGAGAAGAAGAGATTGCGGTTACTCAACTGTTCTTTTTGGCCGGCGATGTTGCACCGAAAAATGTGCGCCTAGCGATGTGGTATTGCCTTGCAGCACAGTGCGTCGTTGGACTAGGCGTTGCCTTGGCGCGACCTTCCACCGATGGGAAGGCGGGAAGCGTGATGGCTTTTGCGGTGATGGTTCCGATGCTCGGAATTGGGTTGAATGGGCTATGGGCAGGCAAGTTCGGTACCTTTGGCCCGCGACAATTGAAGTCTGCACCAGAATAAACGTGCAATTGCATGCGCCATCGGTAACAATGGGGTATGGCCGAAACTGCCAAACAAACCACCGTCATCGCCGCTTCGCCTGAGCACTGCTTTGCCATTGCTACCGAGTTTGAGCGATACCCCGATTGGGCTAAAGATCTCAAAGACGCCGTGGTCCTTGAACGCGATGCTCAAGGACGTGCTTCGCGAGTTGAGTTTCGTGCGTCAGCACTTGGTCGCAGTACTCACTACACACTGGGCTATACCTACGGAGACGCACCTCTTACCATTCAGTGGAAACTCGTCGATGGCGACATCATGCGTACGCTCGATGGCGACTACATGTTCGAGCCAGTAAACAACGGAACACTTGTTACTTACGATCTATCCATCGATCTGGTGATTCCACTTCCTGGTTTTGTGAAGCGCCGCGCTGAAAATCGTATTTTGCACACGTTGAATGAACTGAAAGCACGCTGCGAGTCGTAAGGCCGCGCAACAGCATTTTTCATCTTCCAACATGGTTGCAATCGGTGTTGATGTTGGAGGCACCAAGTGCCTAGCGGTTGCACTTGGGGAAGATGGCTCCGTTCTCGATTCACTCACACTTCCTACTGCTGAGGGCATTGGTGTTGTTGAAGAAGTTGCCGAATTGTGCACTGCCCTCGCACGACGCGTAGGCAAAGCAGCAACGTCGCTGGGGGTGGGAATGCCCGGAACGGTGTCGCGTGACGGTGTGGTGTATCTTGCTCCGCATCTTCCCGACGTGCGTCAGTTGCCGATGCGGGAATTACTTGCAAGCAAGTTGAACATTCCAGTTGTTGTCGATAACGACGCAACATGTGCTGGCGTTGCTGAGTGGAAAAAAGGGGCTGCGCAAAATTGCAACGACGCTCTCATCATTACCATTGGTACAGGAATTGGTGCTGCACTCATTGCCAATGGAAAAGTGATGCGCGGGCATCACGGTTTTGCGGGCGAGAGTGGACACCACATCGTTGTGTACGGCGGGGAAGAGTGCCCGTGTGGACGACGTGGATGTTGGGAGCAATATGCCTCGGGTACGGCGCTACGACGCATGGCCAATGGTGTGAGTGGTGAAGAAGTTTTGTTGCGTGTGGTGAAAGAAGATGCAGAAGCACAGATCGTTTTGGAAGAGTTTGCGAGTTGGGTGGCGCTTGGCCTTTTTAACCTGGTCAATACGCTCGACCCACAGGTCATTGTGCTGGGTGGTGGCCTCGGGTCATCTGCGGTACTGCGACATTTCGTCGCCAATGCATTAAGCAAGCAAATGCCACCGGCAGAGTTGCGTCCAGCGCCACTGTTGGTAACTGCTCAGTTAGGCCCAGAAGCAGGTGCAATTGGTGCGGCATTGCTGGGCAAAGCAGTTATGAATTAGTGCGCACTCGCTGAACAGCATTGAGCCATTGGGCATGAGCTGCATTGGTGACGCTGGTGTTTTCGCTATTGGGTAAGTACGTCGCGTTGCTCGCCCACTGCGCAGAAATGTCTGCCATGGTTGACCATGCACCTATGCCAAGACCGGCGAGGTATGCAGCACCACACGCAGTTGTTTCGCGGTCAACAGGCAACACCACGGGAACTTGCAGTTGGTCGGCTTGGAATTGCATGAGAAACGCATTGTCGGTTGCTCCGCCATCGGCGCGTAGTTCGGTGAGGGTAATGCCCGTTGCTTTTGTCATTGCTTCAATCACATCGCGCGTTTGAAACACGATTGATTCAAGAGTTGCACGCGCAAGGTGTCCGCGGTGTGTGCCACGTGAAATGCCAAAGATGCCACCGCGTGCATATGGGTCCCACCACGGGCTGCCAAGGCCGGTGAGCGCCGGCACCATCACCACTCCGCCGGCATCAGGAACCGACATGGCGAGAGTTTCTATTTCTTTCGCGTCATCAATAATGTGCAAACCATCGCGCAACCACTGCACCGCGGCTCCTGTTACAAAAATAGAGCCTTCAACGGCATAGGTGGTGGTGTCGTTAATGCGCCACGCAACAGTATTGAGCAATCCATCGACAACCGAAGGGCATGTGGTGCCCACATTCATGAGCACGAAGCTGCCAGTTCCGTATGTATTTTTTGCAGTGCCAGCGGCAAAGCAGGCTTGGCCAAAAAGTGCAGCTTGCTGGTCTCCGGCAATACCGGAAATGGGAATGCCACGCGGGATGCCTTCAACGTTTGTAGTTGCAAAGACGCCACTTGAGTTGCGTACTTCGGGTAGTGCATGCATGGGTATGGAAAGAAGCGCGCACATCTCGGGGCTCCATGCATGTTGTTGAATGTCGTACAGCATGGTTCTGCTTGCATTCGATTCATCGGTAGCAAATGTGGTTCCGCCAGAAAGCCTCCACAAGATCCACGAATCAATGGTCCCCAGTGCCAGTTGCGCAGTGGGCTTCACAACTCCGTTGCGCAGTAGCCACTCAGCCTTGGTACCAGTGAAGTAAGGGTCGAGAACAAGGCCAGTAATACGCCGCACTGCAGGTAACTCATCGGCCAATTCGTGACAGCGGTCTGCGGTGCGGCGATCTTGCCAAACAATGGCCGGAGCAAGCACTTCATCGCTGGACCGATCCCACGCCACAAGAGTTTCGCGTTGGTTAGTTATTCCGATCGCAATGGGGGGTTCGCTGAGCTGGCCCAACACTTCGCGCAAAGTAGAGAGAACTGCACCCCAAATTTCTTCAGCGTCATGTTCCACCCATCCAGGCCGAGGAAAGAACTGCGTGAATTCCTGGTAGGCAGATAACGAAGGTGCGCCAGTTGTGGAAATTGCGCGGGCTCTGACACCTGTTGTTCCGGCATCAATTGCGACGATGAAGGCCATGCCTAGAAACTAGTGCTGATTGACCTTTTCACCGTCAAAGCGGTACCCAAGGCCCCGAACAGTGACGACATATTCGGGGGCATCGGGGCGTACTTCAATTTTCGTACGCAAACGCCGCACGTGTACGTCTACAAGGCGACCATCGCCAAAGTAGCCGTATCCCCATACCCGGTCGAGCAGTGTTTCGCGGGCGAATACCTTGTTGGGGCTGGTGGCGAGTTCACACAGCAAGCGAAACTCAGTTCGTGTGAGTGAGATTTCTTTGCCATCGCGATACACGCGACCTTCGTCGGGGCGAATTTCAAGATGCCCGAAATGTAAAGCGTTCTCGAGATGAAAGGCGCCACTGGCGCGGCGTAGCAATGCATGCATGCGTGCAACAAGGAGTTGACAATTCACTGGGTGTTCGTGGTACTCGTCAGCTCCGGCTTCAAGACCCTGCAAGATGGTGTCGGAGTGGTCTGACACGATGTAAATGTATGCAGACGTCGCAGTTCTCATTTGTTTCACCATGTCGCTCGTATTGCCGTCAATAGCGGAAAAGTTGAGAACTATGACAGTGGGCTGCTTCTTGTGAATAGCGGTGAGCGAGTCGTGAAAAGATTTTGCTACTTCTAAATCGTGTGGCTCTTTATTCTCGGCAAATGAATGAGCAATACCGGCCTCAAGTTGGGGCGAGCCTTCCACGAGGAGCAATGCAATGGGTGATTGTGCAGGGCGTCCGTGATGCATAGACCTTTAGTCTAGAACACTTGTGGAAAGCAATTAACTTTTGGAGCGATGAATGAGATTTTGTATTTGAGTAAATACTGCAGCAGGAGATGCCAAAATAGCCGACGGCAAAATGTCGCCACCATCGATACTGCCAATTTTGCATCCAGATTCTTTGGCAATGAGCGTTCCGGCCGCGA
>CAFBQU010000002.1_pt1 | contig 86956 bp, 89 predicted proteins | sample 7270051 | NCBI WGS metagenome assembly CAFBQU01 (sample SAMEA6814184, study PRJEB35770) | uncultured Acidimicrobiaceae bacterium | biome: Freshwater; feature: Freshwater reservoir; material: water | place: Czech Republic | collected 2016-11-09 | depth 30m m
AGTTTGGCGAAAACGTGGTCCTACCGTTCACTATCTATATTTACGCACTTCCCCCGTTACTGCAGTGGTTATGTGCAGAGTGGCTAGAGGACAAAGATGGTTCGATTTACAACAAACTTGTCTCGGGCTTGCAAACCAAGACTGGTGAAGAAAATATTGCGCTATGGAATCTTTCTCGATTGGTGCGAAAATCAAACTGGTTGAAATCACTCGCTTTAGAAGACAATATTTCCGATCCATTAATGCGGCTCCAGGAGCATGAAGATGGGCGTACGTTCTCTCCTGAATTTCGAAAGTTTCTGGCGGCTTATGGTCACCGTGGCGGAGCAGAGCGAGATGCGTATCACCCTCGTTGGCATCACCAGCCAGGTCTGATCTTCGAGGCCATGCGGCCGATGCTTGACATAGAGGATCATGAGTCACCAGAGGCGCATGAAGTAAAACTTCGTGAACAAATGTTAATGACACGGGGTGCGATGGAAGCAAAGCTCTCAGGTAGTACTTTCGGTCCTTCACAGGTTGCATTTTTCAAATGGTTTGTAGATCTAGTCCAGGACTATTTCTATTATCGAGATTTCGAACGTTTTTACAATGACAAAACAATGTCGCGATCGCGTGATCTGTACTCGCATATTGCGAAAAGATTCCTCAAAAAAGGGTTGCTTGAGATTGATGAAGATATTTTCTTTTTAGGTCGACAAGAGATGCTTCTTGCGGATCGTGGTGATCTCACAGCAAGTCAAGTTGCGGTGCGAGTGAGGTCTCGCAGAAGAACCTTTGAAAAATACTCAGATCGTGAACCACCTAAGTACATTCGTGGTTGGACATTCTTTGATGATGACGTGGTCAATGCCGACGGGGCATTGGTCGGAATCGCGGCTAGTTCGGGTCGTGTTACGGGTCGTGCGAGGGTATGTCGAAAACTATCTGAAATATCGAAAGTGAAAAAAGGCGACATTCTTATTACCGTTGCCACCGACCCCGGATGGACTACCGTTTTTTCAATAATTGGTGGACTCGTTGTAGAAACAGGTGGGGTAGTAGCCCACGCAGTCATGATCTCGCGTGAATATGGCTTGCCTTGTGTCTCAAACCTCGGTCGGGCATGTGATCTGATCCCCGATGGGGCATTGATTACGGTGGACGGTTCTACTGGTCACGTCATGATTCTTGATGATCTTGTAGGTGACTCGTTATAACTATTTATTCTTTACTTTGATTATATGGAAGATTCATTCCATGTGACATTTAAGTTCATTTAAGAACTTGAGATACCCGCCGAACAACTTTTGTTTTTCCTACTGTGCAGGTGATGGTCAACGAGGCTATTTTTCCTGTTGTCAATTTCAACTTTGATCGCAGCGTTGAATTGGTCAGGGAAGTGCTGATGAGACCTGTCGAACTGCTCTTGACTGACTTCACAAGCGTGACGGTGCTCGCACCAGATTTTCCTGCTATCGAGCAAGTTGCTTTGCGAGCATTGGAAACTGTGTAAGACAACTTCTTGTTCGCAGCCGAAGCTTTTGATTTGAAACGCAAAGACACTGTTGATTTTGGTTTGGCAATGGTGCTTGCAAGTTTGAGTACAGGCAAGTTGTACCGAGCGCTTGAAGAAGCAGCTAAGACAGTGCCGTCTGCCTCAAAAGGCATGTCGATGAGTAGTGCGGGCAAGATGCGCACATCGGTTTGAATGCCTGAGCCTGATGCGCCCTCAAAGTTGTTAGTTCCACCGGTAACAGTAATTTCTGATGTCACTGTGTAACTCACGCAGATGACCTTGGAGTATCCGTCTTTGCAGTTCCACGCAACACTTGCCTGAGTCTTTGGTAGGTCACCAAAGTTTTGAGCGATGGTGCCCGAGAGTTCACCAGTGGTACCAAAAGCTAATTTCCATGTGCAGGTACGTGTGCCGCTGAAGCCAAGTGTCCACGGCCATGCTTTTGTAGCTGGGAGGACCATTGTGTCGCCAGGCGTGGTGGTGGGGACCGTCATCGTGTAAATGAAAGTGGTATCCATATTAAATTCTGTGGTGCATTTTGTGTCGAACGTGCCTGCACCAAATTTTGTGGAAGTTACAGGAAAGGTTGCAGCAGCGTTGCTTTCCTTAGAGGTGAATGGGAAGTTGCAACTCTGCTTGGGGGGATCCGTTGGCGCCCAAGGAGCATTCGGGTTTGAAACCTTGGCTAGTCTCCAGGCGCCAACTTGGGCAGAGATCTCCTCCATGCGATTTTCAAAATAGGCGCGATTGAAGTCTGTTGTGGTGCCTGATGGAATGGAAGTGCATTTAAATGTTGCACCGTTGAGTGTGACGGGTTCGTCGTAGCCCTCGTCTTTTCTGGTTAATACAACATCGCAGAGATTGATGAATGCTTCGTCAATAGTGGTTGACGTTGCGCCGCTCACAGTGGTGGCGCAGCCGGCCACTACTGGTGTTGCAATAGTGGTCGTCGTGGTTGTTGTGGCACCAGTGGATTCGGGAGGTGCTGATGCGTTCGAGCTGAGCGTCGAAACCGTCATGATGCCCGCGATGGTCAATAGAGCAGTAGTGAACTTCTTTGTTGACATTGCGTGCTCCCGAGAGATTGTGCGGCTGTTGGTAGCCAGTGGTAACCCTAGTGGCAAGTATTTAAAGGGGCAAGAGTTTGCTACTCATTAATAATGTCGGGAAGGTTCTGTGTTGGTGCAAGGACGGGAAGGGATTTCGCTACCAGGAGTATGGCCTCAGCCAACTTTTGTTCTGTGAAAAGTTGTGTTGTGCTGTCGAGAACACCTTGAGACAAAGTCACATCACTTTGCCAACGCAATTCGTAGCGGCGTTGAAGCACATCAACACAAAATACGAGCGAAGCACCTGAGTTTTTACGTGCAATGTGTGTTGCTCGTTCCGCATGATATTTGCCCAGTCGAGCGACAACCACAACGATTTGGTGGCCTGTTGCTGCTTCGGCATCTTTGATGGCCGCCGCTACTTGAGGTTTTTGTTGAAGCCACCAGTTCGCAGCTTCTTTTCTTTTACGTAACATTTCTTTGATTCCACCTCTCGATATTCACCACGAGCCCGAGGCCCCGCCACCTGAGAAGCCACCGCCCCCGCCGCCAGAGAACCCGCCTCCTCGTCCATTAGAGCCATTTCGAATGGCCGTGGCGGCCACGAAGAGGACATTGCTGGCTACATTGCCAAAGCCTTGTTGGCGGCCGCGAATAATAAACATCACTGCCAGCAAGAGGAAGAATGCAATGAAAAAAATCCTGGAGAGAAAGCTTCCACCGGTACTTGCTGTGTTGGCATCAATCGCCACCGTTTCACCAGGGGCGGCAGAGAGTTCACTTGTGATTGCTGAGGCACCATCGAGCGCAGCGGCGTCGGGATTCCCGGCTTTTAGCTGAGGGGCAATGATGGCATCGATGATGCGACCTGCTTCAACGTCGGTGAGCTCACCTTCTATGCCGCTACCAGTTTCGATGCGAAGTGTGCGATCGTCGAATGCAATGACAAGGAGAACACCATCGTCTCGTGTTTTGTCGCCAAGGCCCCACTTTCGCGCAACATCAATACTGAAGTCTTCGATTGATTGATTGCCAGTTGAGGAAACAATGAGAACGGCGACCTGCGGTCCAGATGTTTGACGAAAACTCTCTAGTGACTGGTTGAGAGCTGACTCAACATTTGCTGAGAGAATATTTGCCTTGTCCACTACGGGCGCAGAAAACTTGGGAATATCAGTTGCGGCAAAAACCAGTTGCCCAGAGGCGCAGAGTGTGAAAGTTGTGGCAAATAGCGCCGCAATGAGGTGTCTTAACCTCATGAGCCTGATGGAGTGAGGTCTACCTTGGGGGCATCTTGGCTTGCGGCATCGGCCACATATAGGGCTCGTTTCTCGAAGCCGAAGATTCCGGAGATGAGGGAGCGTGGGAAGGTGCGAAGGGCCCTGTTGAACGCTGTAGTGAACTCGTTGTATTCGCGACGTGATTGCGCCACTCGGTTCTCGGTGCCCTCGAGTTGAACTTGTAGATCACGTACGTTTTGCGTACTGGTGAGTGTGGGGTAGTTCTCAACAACAACTAAAAGGCGGCTGAGAGCTGACTCGACCTGCGATGCCGCTGCAATTTTGTCATTGCTCGACGTGGCACCTGCGTACTTCGAGCGAGCTTCAGCAAGCGCAGTAAATATTGTGCGCTCTTGAGTCATTGCACCCTCTACAGCGGAAACCAGATTGGGAATGAGGTCGAATCGACGCTGCAGTTGTACTTCCAAGTCGGCGCTTGCCTGGTCGACGCGTGTTTCTTTGTCTACGAGTCCGTTGTATGAGGAGATGACTGCCAGGAAGATGACGACGACTGCAGCGACACCACCAATGAGCTGCTTACGCTTTTTTGACAAACTGCTGCTGTTGAAGGAGGTTAAGGCCATACGCGAACAATACTGTACGAATGCTCAATAGGAGCGTAATGAGCGCTCTGTTGATTGATTATTCAGTTACTTGGCGGTCAAGCACCGCATATACGCGCTTGGCGAAATACCAGCGGCCATCTTTGCGAACGTAGTCGTCTTCGTACTTGCCGGTGATGGTTTGCTTACCGCCAGCCTTCATGTGGAGGAACTCTTGTTGGTACCAAGTGCCATGGGCGGTATCGCCAGTGACGATGATGGGGCCAGCTGATGCGAAAAAACCAACAAAGGAGAATCCGGACATTGCTTGTTGCCACATGGGGTAGAACTTTGCTTTTCCAGCAACTTCGCCTACTCCGGGGAGTGACCAAATGCCATCGTCGGTCCAGTTGCTGGCCCACGCATCGCCATCGAGACGCATCACTGCATCGTTGTACGACTCAACTAATTCACGAATGGCGAGACGATCTTCTACTGGTCCACTGCTGATCATTCCAAAACTTTACAAGAAATGGGCGAGCAACTTGCCATCGGAAGTTTTGTCAAAACGTGGGTACTACCACGCAATCTGCTTAAAATAGTGAGCATGAGATTGAAACACGCACTCCTTTCCGTCGCTATTGCTTCTGTCGCCTTTCCAATTACTGCTTGTGCCGATTTGCCAGAAAAGGCTCCACCTACCAGTGGTCCTCAACCCGTGACCGTAAAAGGTGCAAGTCGAATGATTAAAGGAAAAATGGCGGGACCGGGAGCCGATTTCTCCAATGTGGACTTGACGCGTGAGAATTTGTCAGACCTTGATTTAACGGGCGCAAATTTTTCTGGAGCCACTTTTTTTAGAGCGTTCCTTACGCGTTCCATTTTGACCGGGGCCAATTTGTCGGGCGCCGACATCAGCACGTCGAACGTTTACCGTACTAATTTCACTGATGCTGATCTGACAAACGCGAGCCTAAACAATGTCAATGCAGAAGAGGCAATTTTTACTGGTGCCCGGTTAACTGGAGCAACATTTCTATTTGCTTATATGTTCCAAGCGAAATTTGATGCAGGAGCACTAGATGGTGCTGACACCAACGGAGCCACTATGCCAGACGGCACTATTTCGGAAAATCTTAAAAAGTAAGAATTTTAATTTAGACATTTTTGGCAAGAAACAAGATCATTCTGTGAAATGCATTCGCTACATGCGAGAGTGAGCACTCTGCAATTGGTGTTTGTGCAGTTGTAGTACTTGCTCGAAGGAGCTGCACACTTTTCACACTTGCCGATGATCTTGGAATTTTCACTGAATTCCATATTCATGCGCTTATCGAAAATATAAAGCGACCCTTCCCATAAGCCGTCATCTTTAAATGTTTCTCCGTAACGCACGATTCCGCCAGCAATTTGGTAGACCTCTTTGAATCCACGATTTTTCATGACCATCGACAACACCTCGCATCGAATTCCTCCGGTGCAGTAAGTGATGATTGGTTTGTCCTTCAGGTAGTCGTATTTTCCTGTTTCAAGTTCGGCTACAAAACTGGGTGTTGTTTTTACATCGGGTATGACAGCATTTTTAAATTTACCGATGGCGGCTTCGTAAGAATTTCTGCCATCGAAGAAAATCACTTCCTCACCGCGTTCTTTAACTAGATCGTGTACTTCGGTCGGCGATAGATGTTTACCGCCACCAATGATCCCGTTCTCGTTCACCTTGATTTCGTCCGAAACACCGAAAGTTACTATTTCATCGCGAACGCGAATGGCGAGGCGAGGAAAGTCTTCTTCGTTTCCATTAGACCATTTGAAATCAATCTTTTTGAAAAGTTGAAATTCTCGTGTTGTTCTGACGTATTTCTTCACCGCAGATAAAGGCCCACCAACGGTTCCGTTGATTCCGTGGTGAGAGATGATGATGCGGCCTTTTAGCCCAAGACTTTCGCATAACGAACGTTGCCATAGTCGTACTGCCTCTGGGTCGAGCAGAGGTGTGAATTTGTAGAATAAAAGGACTTTAAAATCTTCGATGACTAAAATTTACCGCCAAATGGATTCGACTTGTGCCAGTGTTATGGTGTGGTTGAGTATTTTTAAAAAGCGCTAGCGGATTTGGAGATCTGATATGAAACTGTCGAGAACATGCATCGTGTTGGCAGGTATCAGCCTTATGGGAGCCGTGGGGTGTGGCGGGGGTTCGGAGAATGGTGCGTCATCGGGGGGTACTACGGAAGTCTCGGCTAAGCAGGATTTCTGCACAGTAGCCAAAGGTCAAACGAAGGCTGACTTGACTCTCAAGCAGGGCGATGCTGATTCCGTCAAGCTTTATTATGCGAACCAGGTAGGCATGTCGTCGTCTTTAGTGTTTGCTGCACCAGCCGATATTTTGGAAACTGCGAAAAATTTACAGAATGGCACAGTGGAATTATATAAAATTTTAGAATCGTTTAAATTTAGCTTTACTAAAATGTCGGCTTCGGAAAGCGCACTCGCAAAGATTAAAGTTATATCTGACAAGTATCATCTTGAAGATTCGGATACAAAGATGAACAAGTATCTTCTCGACAAATGTGGCATTACGGCTCAGCAACAAGGCGTGCCAACAACCGTTGCCCAGTAATTATTCCCTGCCTACGTGGGCTCTTTGGCTTGCCACTAGTGTTCCCCTATTGTTCAAGCAAAGGGGAACACTGTGGGTCAGCTCGATGGAAAAGTGGCAATTGTTACTGGTGCAGGCCGTGGCATTGGAAAAGGTATCGCCAAAGTCTTTGCTCGCGAAGGAGCGAAAGTGGTTGTGGCGAGCCGAACACCAGCAACTGTTGCCAGTGTTGTTGCCGAAATAGAAGCTGAGGGTTTCATTGCTTTTGGTGTCGTTGTAGACGTGAGCAATAAAGAACAAATTTTCAACATGGTGGCCGAAACCGTAAAGAAGTTTGGCACTGTCGATATTTTGGTGAACAACGCCCAAGGTTTTGGAACTGCAGAAAAGCCACGCGCTTCAACAATTCCTACACCGATGGAAGACACCGATGATGCTGAGTGGGAGTACACATTCCGCACCGGGGCAACGGCAACACTGTGGTGCATGCAGGCAGTTTTCCCGCACATGAAAAAGGCTGGATACGGGCGCATCGTTAACTTCGCTTCAGGTTCTGGCATGGAAGGTTTCCCCGGCAACACTCCGTACAATGCAACGAAGGAAGCAATTCGCGCTCTCACGCGTACCGCTGCTCGCGAGTGGGGCAAGCTTGGAATCACTGTGAACACAGTGAACCCGTCACTGAAAACTGATGCATGGAATAACTGGGAAGCAAACAACCAAGAGTTTGTTCAGGGTCTCAAAGACAAGATGCCATTGGGATTTGTTGGTGAGCCTGAAGAGCACGGAGCGCCTTGGGTGGTGTGGCTTGCGAGCAAAGGTGGCGAATACGTGACCGGTATGACCATCTTCCTCAACGGTGGACGGTTCATGAACTAGCCGCCACTATGTAGTGGTAGGGGCGACGGTTGTTGTAGTCGTAGTTGTTGTTGTAGTCGTCGTTGTTGTTGGCGCGGAAGTAGTTGTCGTCGAAGTCGTTGTTGATGAAGTTGACGTGGTGGTGGGAGCAACAGTTGTTGTTGTCGTTGTGGTGGTGGTCGTGGGAGTAGGACTAAAGAATGGTCCGCCCCAGCCCCAGCGAATATCGGTCGGTGCGGCAAGTGGTAAACCAGCGAGGCTCGGCTGCAAGTCGATGTATTTGCGCAATTGCGCCCATGCATTCCATGCCGATATGCCCGTGGTGGGGCATCCGCCTTTCACCTGTTTGCAGGCTGCTGTTTGAACAGACATTCCTCCGAGGCGAAAAGGAATGTCGAGTTCTTTGGCGCGTGCAGCGATGACCGACCATTGTTTTGATTGTGCTCCGCCATTTGTATGCACCTGCGGGAGAGCAATGACATTTGGTCCGGCTTGCGAAGATACCCAAAGAACGTCGTCGATGGTCCAACCGTTATTGCACAGAATGCCGCCAACACTTTGCGGGCATCCATCGGCGGAACCGTAATTCCAAAGTCTTTGGTCAGTCGATGCAACAAATCCGTCAACCCACGCGCGAGCTTGTCCAGAGGGGCCCCAACCGGGCTCTAAGTCATTAGCGCCCGAAATGATGATGCGTGAGTCAGACACCACTCGTGCAGCATCAACTAACTGAGCCCATGCGACTCCACCGAAATAGCCGTTGAAGTTGTTGGCACCACCAGAGTTGCTGGTGCCGATAGTGAGCTCCCATGGTCCGCGAGCACAGCGAGCTAATCCACTTGCCCATGCTTGCACCACCTTGATGATGTCGGCATTTGCAATAGTGATGCCGAAACCATTTCCGCCAGTTGCAACTTGCCTGCCAAAGAAGAGCCCGATGACGCCTTGCTTTACTTTGGTTGCTTGTTCACATGCTGCTGTTTCGGCACTCGGCAGAGTTGCTTCTGTGGGGTAAACATCTCGACCACGAACGTAACTTGAAATGGGTACGTCCCATGTGTCACTCGATTTGTCTGGTGGGGACGTCGGATACCAAATGGTGAGCGCACGCGATGGGGCCACAGGAAGTGCGCCAGAAGCATCGGCTGTGACGGCACGAATGGGGAAGACACGACTCTTAGTGAGGCGAGGGGGTTTGCCTCGTGATCCGATGCTGAGTTGGAGTCGGCATACTTTCGTGCCAACAACAGTGAGCACGGTTCCTTTGCGAACACAACTCCCAGTAGCTTTCCATGTGCGAATACCTGTGACGTTCGTGGTGATCAGCGAGGCAAGTGGTAGTTGAGATTTTGGTGCAAGAGAAGTGGTGTTCCATCGAAAGGCAGGTACCGCGCTTGCGGTGGCATGTTGCAGAGGCGTAATGATGGCTGAAACGAGAACGCTGAATAGTAAAAAACCAAACAATTTCTTCATATGAAACCTTTCGCTATCGGTGAGAGCTACATGGCTACTTGACTCAGTATCGCTGGCAAATCATTGTTTTGTTATTAATTCCTACTCAATTTCGTCCAAAATTCACCAAGGAAACGTTCTTACCCATCGGTATCGCATAACGTAGAGAGATGAACGACGTCGCGCTACTCAACGAACTAGAGCCCGAGGCAGAGCGCCTCTTGAATCGGCATTTAGATTCTGATGAGCCTTGGTATCCGCACGACATTGTTCCCTGGGAGCGTGCAGCACGTTTGGCAAAAGACGGCTTTAGTTATGCAGCAAATTCAATTCCTGAAGGTGTCCGTTCCGCATTATTGGTCAACCTGTTGACAGAAGACAATCTTCCTTGGTACACACGCACCATTTCTCGTATGTTTGGTGGCGATACTGCGTGGGGCACTTGGGCACAACGCTGGACCGCCGAAGAGGGTCGTCATGCAATTGCGATGCGTGACTACATCACGGTGAGCGGTTTGCTCGATCCATCTGAGCTAGAAAATGGCCGCATGATCCAGGTAAGTAGTGCAATGGTTCCTGAACCAGAGTCGGCTGCCGACGGTATGTGTTATGTGGCAGTGCAAGAACTCGCAACACGAATTTCACACCGCAATACCGGCACCATGTTGAACGACAAAGCAGGTTACGACGTCATGATGCGTCTCTCTGTAGATGAAAATCGTCACCACTTGTTCTACCGCGATCTGGTGACCAAATTATTTGAAGTGCATCCGTCAATGGCAATGGAAGCGTTAACGCGTCAAGTTAAAAACTTCTCTATGCCTGGTCTAGGTATTCCAGGTTTTGTCGGTCATGCTCGTGCTATTGCTAAAGCTGGCATTTACGACATGAATATTCACCATGACAAAATCATTGTGCCGCTGCTTACTCGCCAGTGGGCCATTGAAAAAGTGGAAGGCCTCACGGCTGCTGCTGAACAGGCCCGTATTTCGCTCGTATCTCATGTTGAGCGAGTAGGTAAGGCAGCAAAGCGCATGGCTGAGCGTGCCGCAGAGCGTGCCTCGGTACTCGAGAGCGAAAAAACGAGCGACTAGTTAGCTGTCGGCAACTTGTGCCGTCAACATCTCAATAATGCCTTCGGGAACAAAGTTGTTTTCGGTGGTGGTGTTGGCTTCAACAAGCTCCACCATGCGGTTGACTACTTCAATGGGGTCCATCTGATTCGTGGTCACCATTTGTCGCATTGTCTGATGCAGTTCCGTTGCTGGAGCGTTGACCGAGGCTTCGTTGAACCACTCCCACATGGAGTCGGCCATACGGTCGTTGAAGCCTGTGTTGTACGGGCCAGGGTTGAGAAGCGTTACATCGATGCCCTGGCTGACCATTTCAGCACGGAGCGACTTACCAAATGCTTCGAGCGCATGTTTGGTCATGGAGTAAGGGCCAAATGCGGGCCCAGCAAGCACGCCTGCAATTGACGACACAATGATGACACGACCTTTTCCGCGCTTCACCATTTGAGGAAGGACTGCTTGGGTGATGGCGATGGTGCCAAATACGTTGACTTCAAAAAGGAAGCGAACACGATCCATCGGGACATCGGCCATGGGGCCGGTTTGGCCCGCTCCGGCGTTATTGAGCAGAACATCAACATTCCACTTTTCCACCTTTTGTATATCGGAGGCGTTGGTGATGTCGAGCTTCTCGACTTGTAGTTGTGGGGCCTCAGCGCGTAACGCTGTGGCCTGAGCTTCAGTCTCTGTGGTGGCAATGACGTGATGTCCGCGGGCACTGAGCGCTAAAGCGGCTCCTTTACCGAAACCTGAACCAGCACCTGTGATGACAACTGTTAATGACATAAAACCCCCTCTGGAAAAGTCTAGTGCGAATTCGCTATGGGCGAGAACAAGAGACCATAATCTATGAAGTCAATCAAAGGGGAAATGATGTCTCAGCAAGTGAACCGCAAAGTAATTTTAAAATCTCATCCACAAGGTGCTCTCAAGGAATCAGACTTCGAGATTGTTGATGATGAAATCGGCGAAGTGACAGCCGGATCAGTTCTTGTGCGGGTAGACGTTCTTTCCATCGATGCATTTATTCGTACCACCCTTGACGGCGGCGGCTTCCACACATCGGCGCAGCTCGGCGGAGTCATTCCCGCACTCGGCGTGGGCACAGTGGTGGAAAGTGCCGACCCCGGTTTTGCTGTTGGCGACACTGTGACCGGACCCTTTTGTTCACAGAGCTACGCACTGTTGCCTTCTGTCATGTTGCGCAAGCTCGATACTTCGATTGCTCCTGCTACTGCATTTCTTGGTGCGCTAGGAATGGCAACAGGTCTTACCTCCTACACGGGAATCGTTTACGTAGGTAAAGCAAAGCCTGGAGACACTGTTGTCGTGTCGGGTGCAGCAGGTGCTGTGGGCTCCATTGCGGGTCAAGTTGCCCGACTCGCCGGAGCAAGCACCGTCATCGGTATTGCTGGTGGCAAGCACAAGGTTGACTTCCTTGTCAACGAACTCGGCTACACCGCAGCAATTGACTACCGCAATGAGAATGTTGAAAAACGTCTCGCCGAACTCGCTCCAAATGGCGTCAATCTCTTTTTTGACAATGTCGGTGGCGAAGTGCTCGATGCCGTGCTCATGAATATTGCTGAGGAAGCACGTGTAGTGCTTTGTGGTGCTGTATCTCAATATGAAAATATGGCCGATGTTCGCGGCCCTAAGAACTACCTAAAAATCCCCGAGCGCAACGCCAGCATGCTCGGATTCACCATCTTCCACTATGCCCACAAGCATGCCGAAGCAGAAGCACAGATGGGAAAGTGGCTAAAGAGCGGCGAACTGAAGGTGCGTGAACAGATTGAAGAGGGAATCGAGAATTTCCCTGCAACTGTGCGCATGCTCCTCGACGGCGGACACTACGGCAAGCTGATGCTGCGAGTGCATTAATACCTATTCGCCACAAGCAAGATATTTTCCTTAACTTCGGCGTACGTTGCACGTATGCATGAAACGCAACTGACTGATGTAACGGGTAAATGGGTAATTGCTGCAGTCACGCGTGATTACTGCGATGTCTGGCATGTGTCAGACGGTCATGAACGAGAAGTGATGCATTTGCATCGCCCCGATGAAGGTGTTGAACATCATCATGTTCGCCAAGCTCAAGAACATCATGGTCATCGCAGCGACCAGGGGAGCACTGAGTACTACAAGTATTTATCGGCTGTGCTTTCAAGCGCTACGGATGTGATGCTCGTCGGGCACGGTTCGGGGAAGTCAAGCATTGTTGAGGAATTTGCAGAGTATTTCAGTAAGCATCATCCAGATAGATACAAGTTGGTGACTGAAGTGCGTCACGTCAATCTTCCGGCTCTCTCAGGAGGCGAACTCATTCAAATGGCTCATGAATGGAAAAAAGAGCAATTGGAGTTTGGGGCTTAGAGCGTTGAAACTTGCAGGGTGCGATGCGACTGAAGTGCTCGGTCGGCTGTGATGCAAGCCACGGCCAGGGGTCCGATGAGAAGGATGCATTTCTCTGCCAAATTGACTTCGCTTGATTGAAACGACATGACCAGTAGGGCTATGACCCACACGGTCATTGAGATCACGTTGACTTTGCGAAGGCGTTCAACCTTGATGGTGTGCGCAAACTCAATATTGCTCAATGTGAGTACCGAGAGTAAGAGGGTGATCGAAATGTTGACGCTGGGTCCCGCATCGAGAAGCCAAAGCGTCGGGATCACCATGTTCCAAGAAGCGGGGAAGCCGCGGAAATAGTGTTCGCTCGACTCAATTTCATTTTGGCTAAACCAAAGAGCAGATGAACCGATGACTGAAGCGATGGCAATTTTGCCTAGGTTTCCGTGGCTCACAACACCGAATTGCCACATGAAAGCAGCAGGCACAATGACGCAGGTGACGTAGTCAATCACCAGATCGAGAATGTATCCGTCAAAACGAGGGACTTCAGAGTCGGATAGCCATTTTCGTGCAATGGGTCCATCGATGCCGTCGATGATGAGCGCAACGATGAGCCAGACAACTGCACTTGTTGGGGCTTTGTCGAGAACAGCTACCAACGCAGCCATGCCCGCAAGTATTCCGGTGACGGTGAGTGCGTGAATGGAAAGGTCTCCACGGGTTTCTGTCACGAGCGCAGATACTTTTTTGGGCACTTGGAGACTGTACCGTGTCTTGCAAGATGCCTCGTATCACACAGCAAACAATCTTCGCTCGTTTGTGGGTGGCATTGGTCATGTTGTGGGCGGCAATGCGCATTTTGGCCGTAGAAATTTGGCTCGTTGGTTATGGCATCAACATTTGGTGGTTTGCCATCATTGAACTGCTGTCGTCAATTCTGTACGGACTCAGCTCGGCTCGTTTGGTGAGAGAACTTGCTGCACGTCAGCGAAAAAATTCTGCGAAGTGGGGATTCCTCACGCTCATTGGATATGTCATGCCCGATACCTATCTATTGAGTGTTGGTAGGGCAATGCCTTTGGCAACGTATGCGATTGTTATTTCACTTGCGATCACATTTGCCATTATCGCGTTAGTGCGCACACGAACTTCAGTGATGAAAATTGCAATAGCCGACGCAGGGTGAAATTATGCAGGCTTGTAATGAGGCAAGCGTTTTTCTGCGAATGCTTTCCATGTTTCAGTGGCATCTTCTGAAAATGTAGCCATGATCTGTTGACGGTTTTCGAGGTCAATCGCTGCCTGCATGCCGGGGATTTCTAGAGCACTCCACATGCCCTCTTTGGTTAATGCGACGCCGATCGGGCTATTCAGCATGATTTCGCGAGCTTTCAAAAATGCACGTTCAAGTAGTTGTTCTGGTTGAACTGTTTCCAAAATGAGCCCAATTCGAGCTGCTTCGTCTGCGAGAAAAATACGGCCAGTCAGCATCAGCTCTTGAGCGCGTGCGGCACCGATGAGCCTTGGTAGTAGCCAGCTTGTGCCGATATCGCATGCGGAGAGGCCGATGCGAATAAATGCTGCATTGAATTTTGCTGATGTTGATGCAACGCGAATATCTGAACCAAGGACGAGAGCAAAGCCCCCACCTGCAGCAGCTCCGTTGACCGCCGCGATGATTGGTTGCGGAATGGATCGCATGTGGGGAATCAGTGAGGCAATGTGCTTCTGAGTAGCAAAACCCGATTCCACCTTTCCAGTGTGAGGCATGCCAGGTGCCGTGCCGTATCCGGTGAGATCTAGACCAGCGCAGAACCCCTTGCCGGCGCCTGTGAGTACGACCACGCGGGTCTGAGGGTCTACAGATACTTCGTCGAGTGCCTGATGGAGCGCACTCACGAGTTCTGAGGTCATCGCATTGAGCTTTTCGGGGCGATTCAAAGTGATGAGGGAGATGCCCTCTTCAGGATGTGAAATTTCTACTACGGCCATGACACATCTTGTCATGTTGTAGAGGTGACGAAACGAAATGTGAGATTGATGCGCGGAGAGGTGATCTTCTTGCTGCGGGCAATGCCGTGTTGCCAGCAGTGCTGCGATAACCCACTCATGAGGAGGAGAGAGCCGTGCGGTAGGACCACTGAAACTTTTTCTTTATTGAAGCGATGGCGAAAGTCGAAGCGGCGCTCTGCTCCGAAAGAAACTGAAGCAATAACGGGCTCTGGGCCATTGCACGGTTCGTCGTCGGCATGCCACCCCATTGCGTCGTTGCCATCGCGGTAGAGATTGGCGAGTACGGAATTGAAGGAGTGGTGGGTCTCGGAAGCGATGGCATTGCGAATGAGGGTGAGAGAGGGAGTCCATGCATGTGCAGTTCTTTCCACTCCGGAATAGACGTAGTGAATATCGTCGTCGGCAATCCAGGCAGAACGCCGCGGTTCAGGAACTTTCTTGCCGAAAAGAATGAGGTGATGCTCTTCCCATGGCACTTCGCTATTGAGTGCAGTGAAGTAGTCCTGAGCTAGTGATGTTTCAAAAAATGAAGGAAACAATTGTGCACTGCCATCAAAGGGCAGAACCTCTACAGAATCAGCAGGGAATAGCGTTGTCACGCTGCCGATGAAGCTTTTACTTTTTTGGGACGAGGGCGCATTGTTGGTGCTGCATCTTCATCGTGAATATTGAAGTATGCGTAGACCGCTCCAATAGCGGTTACTGCTACCGACCCGAGGAATGCGGCGTGGTAACCCGAAATAGCGGCTTCTGGAGCGGTAACCGTTTGCGCTGCATGGTTCATACGCGAGATGAAAATGGTGGCAAAAATTGCAACTCCTAAGGCAGCAGAAGTTTGGCGCTGTGCTGAAAAAATCGAAGATGCGCGACCAGTATCGCGTGCTTCAATATTTGAATACGTTGACGCCTGCAAGCCAACGAATGAAAATGATGCTCCGCAACCGCGAAGGAACATGAGTATGCGAATGGTCCACATGCTGGTGCCGAGGCCAAGAAAAGCAAAGGGCAACGAAGCAAGTGAGGCCACAATGAGCCCGAAAGTAACGAGTCGACGTGGCCCCACCGTGTGATAAAGGCGTCCAACTATTTGGCTCATGAGAATAACGCCGCATGCCTGGGGCAGGGTAGTGAGGCCAGATCCGAGAGCGCTTTGGTGGAATACACCTTGGAGCATCTGTGGCAACAAGAAGAGAAATGCAACAAAACTTCCGTAGGCCATGGTGTTGGTGATGTTGGCGTTACGAAAAATACGATCTTTGTAGAGTCGCAAGGCAAGCATTGGCTCTTTCACTGTGAGTTCAACTTTGACCAACAGTGCGAAAAGGGCGAGACCACCGAGACCAGTTAATAAAACTGGAGTGGAGAACCAGCCATGTGAAGGCCCTTGGGAGAGGGCATAAAGAATGCCAGCTAGGCCAACGCCCGACAAGACGAACCCTGGAGCGTCAAATTTTCCAGCTTGTGGTTCTTTGTGTTCTTTGAGAAATATGGCGCCAAAGATAAAGCCGATGACACCAATGGGCAAGTTGACGTAAAAAATCCATCGCCACGACAAGTTGTCGACAATTGCTCCTCCAATAATGGGCCCTAGTGCTGGCGCAACAACAGTGGGAACAATCAAGATGGTCGAGGCGCGCGCGCGCTCTGCGGGTGGGAACGAGCGGTACAGCATCGCGGTACCCACAGGAACCAGCATGCCGCCACCTACGCCTTGAAGGAGGCGACAAAAGATGAGTTGACCCAGGCTGTTCGATTGCCCGCACAGAGCTGACGCAGCAGTAAAGAGAAACAATGCAAAAAGAAAAGTTTTCTTTGTGCCGATTTTGTCGCCAACCCAGCCAGATGCGGGGATCCACACCGCGAGCGCAAGGAGGTATCCGATGACCACCCATTCCATCGAAGATGCGGTGGCATGGAATTCTTTTTCAAGTGTGGGAATCGCCACATTCATGATGGTGGTGTCCATGATTTCGAGAAACAGCCCCAGCACAAAGGTGACAGCAACAATCCATTTGTATTCGAATTTGTCTTGAAGTGCGCTCATAGGCCCCCTTGGTCCACCACGCAGACTAGCGACTCACATGGCTTACTATGGCGACGGGGGTCATTTCATGAGCAGTCCAGTGGAAGATATTCAATACAACCCGTTTAGCCCTGAAGTTTTGGCAGATCCAGCTGCTGCGCATAAGGAACTGCGGGAAAAGTGTCCGGTACATGCCTTCCGTGAGCATCAACCGTTTTTCACTTCGTTGAGTAGGCACGAAGACGTATTGGCAGCCTTAAAAAACATCGACGTGTTTTCGTCACAGTGGGGACAGGGCCCTGGTCGTAAACCCGCTATTGCGCTTTTCAGCGACCCGCCGAATCACACCAAGTTTCGCCGGCTCGTGAACACGTCCTTTACTCCTCGTGCGGCAATGGTGCTTGAGCCAATGATCACGGCACTGGTAGAAGAGCTCGTGAACTCGATGAGTGCTCAGCCAGGCAATCGGGCAGACCTGCACGATCTGCTTGCGATGCCACTGCCTGTCATTGTTATTGCTCGCATGCTCGGAGTGCCTGAAGACATGCGCGACACATTCAAAGAGTGGAGCGATTCTCAGCTACAAGGCATGAACATGGTTGACCCCGAACGTGAAATTGCAGCACGTCGTGCCATGAGCGAGTATCTCATTAACGAAGTAAACAAGCGTCGAGATCTCATTGCGCTGGGTCGTGATCTGCCGAATGACCTCATTTCAGAATTAACACAAGCTGCAATGTCGCACGATGACCCGCTCAGCGACGCGGAAATGCTGTCGATGTTGGTACAAATTCTGGTGGGAGGAAATGAAACAACTACTTCTCTCATCACAAACTTGGTGTGGCGTTTGTTACAAGACCGCAGTAGGTGGAATGAAGTGGTGAATAACCCTGAACTTATCGATGTTGCTATTGAAGAAAGTTTACGATTCGACCCACCAGTTTTAGGTTTGTATCGCACCACCACGTGTCCGGTCACGATGTCGGGAACAGAAATACCTGGTGACGAAAAAGTAATGGTTCTGTACGCCTCGGCTAATCGAGATCCCGCGGCGTGGGAAGACCCTGACACCTTTCGCCTCGACCGCGACCTCAATCAACTGCGTAGACATTTGTCTTTCGGGTTTGGTTTGCACGTGTGCCCAGGGGCAGCACTTTCGCGCACAGAAACACGCATTGCTTTGCGCAAGCTCATTGAACTATTTCCTACACTTGAGCTAGACGGCGAGCCTGAACGAATTGAAACGTTCTTGTTGTGGGGCAAACGTACGTTGCCAGTGAAGTGGTAATAGACCTTTTGTTGTTGCTACCACTGCATGTCGGGTGAGTACACGGCATTCTGGTTACCCATAGCGTTTCCAGCATCGGCAATGAGTAGTTGACCAGTGAGTGATCTGGCTGCAGGAGAGCACAAAAACAATATGTGTGCCGCTGTTTCATCGGGGCTTTGTAAGCGTTGAATTGGTGTATCGCGAATGATGCGCTTGGTGTACTCCACAACGTCGGGAGAAATATTGGCAACTTCTTCTTCGCGAAAGCCCTGCGTATCAACAGGCCCAGGAGCGAGAGCGTTCACCGTGACGCCGCGATGAGCGAGGTACAGGGCGGTGGTCTTCGTCATGTTCACTACGCCTGCACGAGCAGCACCGGAGTGCAAAAAGAGAGGTGCGCCACGGTCGCCGACCTGGTTATGAACGACGTTGACGATGGAGCCATCGCCGCCAGCAATGAGATCGGGCACAAACCTGCTGAGCATGTTCCATGTTCCATGCAAGTTGAGGTCAACAACAGCGCGAAACCCGCGGTCTGAAATTTCTGATGGGCGTGCAGGGAATTGCCCACCGGCATTGTTGATGAGGAAATCGAGTTTGGTGAATGAACTCATCACCATGTCGCGGAGCGACTCGACGCTTTCCGTGTTGCGAATGTCGCACACTTGTGAAATGCATCGCACGCCGAGTGCTTCGATGTCGGCATGTGTCTTTGCCAAGTTGTCGGCGTCTCGAGCGGCCAGTGCAACGTCGGCACCCAATTGGGCAAAACCAAGAGCGGTAGCGCGTCCGATGCCACGGCCTCCTCCGGTGACGAGAACGGTGCGGCCGTTAAAGAGACCTGGGGCAAAAGTTTCTGCTGCAGAGAGAGGGGTGCTTGTCATTCCAACGAGAGTAGCGAACTACCATCGTGTCTATGCGAGCGGTGATATGTAAAGAACTAGGACCATTAGAAAATTTGTCACTAGAAGAGGTTCCAACGCCCCCTTTGTTGAGTGGGCATGTGCGTTTGCGTGTTCTAGCAAGTGGTGTGAACTACGTCGACGGTCTCCTCATCCAGGGTAAATATCAAATCAAACCGCCTACTCCGTTTATTCCAGGTATGGAAGTTGTTGGAGAAGTAATTGAATGCTCAGACGACGTGTCTCAAGATCTTCTGGGGCAACGTGTGTTGGCAAACGTGGGCTTCGGGGGTTTCGCCACCGAGGCGGTTGTTCGTGCAGATCGCGTCATCAGCATTCCCGACACGTTGTCTACTGGCCAAGCGGCAAGTTTCTTGCAGAGCTATCTCACGGGCTGGTTCGCACTCACGCGACGCGCACACATCAGTTCTGAGTCAATTGCGGGGAAAGAGCAATGGATGTTGGTGTTGGGTGCAGGAAGCGGAGTGGGTCTTGCTGCCGTCGATATTGGTTCCGCTCTCGGATTGCGAGTCATCGCTGCGGCCTCGTCACAAGAAAAACGTGACCTCGCGCTTGCGTGCGGCGCGTATGCAGTAATTGATTCTTCAAATGAAGATGTGAAAGAGCGTGCAAAGGAAATTTCTGGCGGTGGGGTCGATGTGCTGTACGACCCAGTGGGTGGGGCACTTGGGGAAACCTGCTTGCGAGCGCTGGGCGAAGATGGTCAATACCTTGTCATTGGCTTCGTTGCCGGAATCCCGCAATTGCCGGCCAACCAGGTACTCCTGCGCAATCGCCGAGTCGTTGGAGTCGACTGGGGGGCCTGGGCGGGTCGCAACCCGCAGAGCAATGCCCAGATGCTCGACGAGGTACTGGCCAAAATTGCCACGAAAGATTTGAGCCCCGTTGAGCCTCAGGTGTATTTGTTGAGCGAAGCAGCCTCGGCCTTGAAAGATCTAGAGGAGAGGCGAGTGGCAGGCAAGGTGGTACTCGTTGCCGACGAAGCGAAATAGGTAGTCTGAATGAATGGCTACTCTTAAACCTTTCAAATTCGGCGCAAAAGCAAAGACCGCAGGCAGCGGTAAAGAATGGGCAGACATTGCCAAGCAAGCAGAAGACTTGGGTTATGTCTCCTTGCAAATGGACGATCACTACACCAAGCAATTTGCTCCAGTGCCTGCACTCATGGCAGCTGCAGCGGCAACAAAAACTTTGCAGGTCGGAACACTGGTTGCAGGAAATGACTTCCGCAACCCAGTGGTGTTCGCAAAAGAAGCAGCAACAATCGACCTCTTGTCTGATGGTCGATTCATGATGGGCCTGGGTGCTGGATGGATGAAAGAGGACTACACCATCACCGGTATTACTCAAGATGATGCCATGACTCGCATTGAGCGGCTCGAAGAGGCAATCACTGTGATGCGTGGCTTGTGGGGAGCAGGACCCTTCTCGCATGAAGGTCGCTTCTACAGCGTCTCTGAAATTGATGCACAGCCAAAGCCCATTTCAAATATTCCCATCACCGTTGGTGGTGGCGGGCCAAAGTTGCTTGCCATGGCTGCACGTAAAGCCGATGTCATTGGAATCAACCCAAAAATTGTTGGACGTTCCATCAACCCTCGATCAATGGCTACAGCAGCAGCTGACGTTGTCGATGAGAAAATTGGTTACGTGAAAGCTGCAGCAGGCGATCGCTTCGACCAGTTGGAATTGCAGCTGCAGGTTTTTGCCACAGTTGTGACCGACGACCCCATGGCAGTTGCCGAGAAGATGGCGCCGATGTTCGGCTTGCCACCAGAAGTGGTATTGCAGGCGCCATACTTCCAAATTGGAAGCGTGCAACAAATCATCGACAACATCACCATGTTGCGCGAGCGCTGGGGCATCACTTACATCGCATTCCAGCAAGACGCAACAGCAGCGATGGCTCCCGTTGTTGCAGCTCTTGCTGGCAAATAAGCGGTGACGCCAGAGTTGTGAACACTGTGCCGCCGTCTGCTGTTGCATCGCGATTGCGGCCTTTTGGCACCACCATTTTTGCCGAGATGTCGGCGCTTGCAGTTGAACTCGGGGCGATTAATTTAGGTCAAGGCTTTCCCGACTCCGATGGGCCGCGGGAAGTTCTAGATATTGCTATTGACTCCATTAACTCAGGGCTCAATCAGTATCCACCAGGAAACGGAATGCAGGTGTTGCGCGAAGCAATAGCTCAGCATCAGCTGCGTTTTTATGGAGTGAGCTATGACTGCAATACCGAAGTTTTGGTTACTGCAGGGGCCACTGAGGCAATAGCAGGAGCATTGCTTGGGCTCTTAGAGCCTGGCGATGAAGTTGTTCTTTTTGAACCGATGTACGACAGTTATCAGGCATGTATTGCTCTGGCTGGTGCGGTGTCGGTGCCTGTGCTGCTTGAGCCTCCTTCGTATCGGCCAAATATGGCGGCGTTGGAAGCGGCTGTCACCGAACGTACGAAGATTCTGCTCATCAACTCTCCTCATAACCCCACAGGCATGTTGTTGACACGAGAAGAGCAGGCGCACATTGTTCGCATTGCGGAGCAACACAATCTCATTATTGTTTCCGATGAGGTATATGAACACCTGGTGTTCGACGGTCAACGGCATGCATCAATTGCTGAAATACCCGAAGCACGAGAAAGATCTGTTGTCATTTCCAGTGGAGGGAAGACTTTTAGTACCACAGGGTGGAAAGTGGGTTGGGCAGTTGGCCCAGCGCATCTCATTAATGGAGTTCGTTCTGCAAAACAGTTTCTCACTTATGTAAATGCAGCTCCATTTCAACCAGCCATTGCCCATGGCCTTTTAATGCCAGATGAATACTTCCGGCAATTGGCAAAGAATTTAGAAGATCGACGTAATCAACTGTGCGAAGTTCTTTCTGCATCAGGATTCGAGTTTTTTCGTCCTGAGTCAACGTACTTTGTTACTGCAGACATCCGCACAATGCAGGCGAACGGAGATGGTCGCGAGTTTTGTCATCGACTTGCCCATGAAGCTGGAGTAGTAGCCATACCAAATGTTGCTTTCTATACGCCGCAAAATGCACACCGTGGTCGGCACTTAGTGCGGTTCGCCTTTTGCAAACAAGAAAATGTCATTGCGCAAGCCGCGCAACGTTTGCGAAAATGGGCACGATGAAAATCGCAGCAATTCAACACAACATTCATTGGCTCGATCGAGAAGCCAATTTTGCTCAGCTTGAAACTCTTATTGCCTCTGCGGCAAAAGATGAGGCGCGACTTGTTGTATTGAGTGAAATGTTCTCTACTGGTTTCGCGATGGGTGAAAAGTGGATGAATGAATTGCCAGAGCCATTTAATGGCCCGAGCGCGCAGTTCTTGCAACGCATGGCACAGAAGTACAGCGTATGGGTGGGCGGTACGTGTCCAGAATTATCTGAGACCAACGAAGATTTGCCAGGAAACACTTTCATCGTTTCTGCGCCAGACGGAGCGCTGACGCGTTATGTGAAGATCCATCCGTTCACATACAGCGGCGAAGACAAATGGTTTCGTGCTGGATCCAACACAGTGATGCTCAGTATTGAGGGAATCACTGTTGCGCTTTTCGTGTGTTATGACCTGCGATTCGTTGAAGAATTTTGGAATTGCGCAGAAGAAACCGATGTGTATCTCGTTCCTGCTAATTGGCCAGAGAGTCGCCGTGAACATTGGTTGGCGTTATTGCAGGCCCGCGCAATTGAAAACCAGGCCTATGTGGTGGGTGTGAACCGCGTCGGCTCGGGCGGGTCTTTGGTGTATTCGGGAGACAGTCGCATATTTGGTCCCCTGGGAGAAGTGCTCGCCGCAGGTGGTGCCACAGAAGAAATTCTCTTTGCTGACGTGACAAAAGAGCACGTAGCGAAAACACGCCAGAGTTTCCCTTTTATGAAAGATCGTTAGTCAGAGTATTTCGGCCACTGCGAGAATTTCTCTAAAGAGATCACCGTATTGCGCATTTGTTCTGGAGCCACGGGATGCGAAATGAGGTAACCCTGAGCCTTGGCGCAGCGCAGGTCGATGAGTGCTTCTAGCTGGCGAGAGGTTTCCACTCCTTCGGCAACAGTGTCGAGGCCGAGAGCATCGCTCATTGCCAAGATGGTTTTAACAAGAGAACGAGCACTGACGTCATCGGCAATTCCGCTAATGAATGACCTGTCAATCTTAAGGCGTTGAATGGGGAAGCTCTGGAGAAGCGACAGCGAAGAATAGCCAGTACCAAAATCGTCAATGGCTATTCGCACGCCAAGGGTATTGAGTCGGCGCAAGGCGGCAAGAGCTTGCTCGGGTTCGGTAATCATGATGCTTTCGGTCATCTCAAGCCACAACTGTTGTGGTTGAACGCGCGCCCGCGACAGGGCCTCGCTGACCACCGACACGAATTGTGGGTCATGTAGTTGTCGAGGTGACACGTTGACAGACATTGAAGCGGTCTCTGGGCAAATACCAGCATCGATCCAACTACGTAGGTGTGTGAGAGCTTCAATGAGGGCCCATGCGCCTATCGGTACGATGATGCCCGTCTCTTCGGCAATAGGAATGAATTGTGCTGGTGAACTGGTGGATCCGTCTTCGCGCTCCCATCGCATGAGTGCCTCAAAGCCAAGAACATCACCTAGATGTAGGTCAATAATGGGCTGATACACAAGAGTGAGTTCTTGTCGCTCGAGTGCTCTATAGAGAGCCGTTTCTAGTGTGAGTCGTTGAGTTGCCCGTTCAAGCATCGAAGCGTCGAACAAAGCGATGCAGTTACGTCCGGCGTCTTTAGCACGGTACATCGCAGCGTCAGCATGCCGAAGAAGTTCTTCTGGAGACGGGGAGTCGGCTACAGCTGAACACGCCACCCCAATGCTTGCTGAAACGAATACGTCACCCTGGCGCAATGCAAGAGGCTCGCGAAAACATTCCAGAAGTCGTTCGGCGGTCTTCATGGCCTCAATATCGCTGACACTGTCGGGTTCGAGAACAACAAACTCATCGCCGCTAATACGCCCGACGATGGCCGTTGCAGGTACAGCATTAGTGAGTCGTTGGGCGACTGCTACCAAGACATCGTCGCCAGCACTATGGCCAAGTGAGTCATTAATATTTTTGAATCGGTCTACGTCAATGAAATGGACAGCTGGAACTCTTCCGGTCCTCCATGCGTTGTCGACAGCTTCTTCTATGTGTTTCAACATGAGAGAACGATTGGGGAGAAGAGTGAGCGCATCGGTTTGTGCTGTTTTGACGAGCACAGCTTGTGTGCGTGCATTGGTTCTTACTGCTTGTATCACTCGTGCAGTCACCGATGCGGCGAGCACAAATAAAGATATTGCGCGAATAACGCGGTCGACCTGGTTGCGCGGATCAAAAAGTGCAATGGTGATGAGTGGAACCACGAGCGCAGTAGTGGTGAGCACGAGTCGACCGAGCAACGGCTGACGCTGACGCGTGGTGCTGCGATGGGTGAGGCTGCGCACCGAGGGGTGCAAGAAGGTTGCAGACGCCATAAAGAGGCTGATGACGTAAGGCGCATTGAGGAAGCGATCGGAAACACTCGCATGGCCAGATTTGTCTAAAGCAAAAAGGAAGTCTCCGAGTAGCGAAAGTGAAATAGCACCAAAAAGCAACCAAATGGAAGGCGTGCGGTTTGCCTCGCTAAAGAGCAACGAGACGAGAAGGAAAAGAACAATTGTGCTCGTAGCCAGGGTGATACCTCGCAAGGCACTGATGACGGTTGGTTCACCGGCAATGTTCAGCGATGGTTGAAGAAGCCCAACCCAAATGAGTAGCCAAGCTCCGAGCGCAACGACTAACGCATCACCGAGTGAGTTCAGAATCGCGGTCCCGTTGCGCCTCAGCGTGACGAGAAGAAGCGCGCTAGCGAGAAGTATTTGAACGGCAAGGAAAAATGATTCCGAGACGATACGCAATGTTTCAGAAGCCAAAGAATTGTCTGCCAATATTTGCCCAGCGACAGTAAAAAGAGAAACGCCTAAAATGACGAGCCATGCTCGGGGGTCAGGTCGATGTGCAAAAAACCCGATGACGACACAAATGGCTAACTGGGTGGCTGCAACGAAATAGAAGGTGTTCCCAACAGTTGCGGACGGGGTCAAGATATTGACCAGCCCGAGAACCACTCCCACGGCCCCGACGAACCATGCCAATTGAGAAAAGCTTTTGCGCACTGGCTTTTCAGGCTACACATGACCCGAATTGCAGGGGTGGATCAACTACTCTATGAGGAGGCGGAGTGCCTCTTTTTTGGAGTACCTCCACGTATGTACGTCACTCGCCACTCTCACGTTGTAGATCACAATCTGCAAGATTCCCTATGGAACCTCTACGTGCGCGCCTATTTGCCTGAGGCAGAGTTGACTGCAACGCACGAGATGCTGGATCGATTGGAATTTAACGACCAGATGACCCTGCAGAGCAATCGTGCTTGGGTGGTATGGGATGACGGCGTACCCGTTGCTATGACGCTGATTGCAACAGATGTTCGAGCGACACGTTGGCTTTCGGAGCTCTATTTCGCCAAGCATTACCCAGATCGTTTTCGCAATGGCCAAGTGCACTACGTGGTGTGGGCAGTGGTCGACCCCGATTACGTGGCAAAAGGTGCGGTGATCCATTTGGGGAAGCATGCGCTCGCCGTTGAGGCAGCAGAGGGGGCTCTGTTGGTGTTCGATACTCCCGAGAGCAACCAGCCTGAAGCCACTGGCGGTGCTGCAGAACTGATGGTGCGTCTGGCTCGAATGGTCTCAGAGGCAGATCTCATCCCTATTACCACCCAGCGTTACTACGCCATCGACTTTGTCCGACCTCGTGAAATCGCCGCTGTAACAGAATCGACCATGCTCACCTCGTAGTCAATGCGCTACGTTTCATGGAGATGAGTACTTCTTCCTCCACAGTAGATGTGGTTATTCCTCATTCGCACATGATGGCCGATCTCTTGGGGATGCGCGATGAGCATTTGCGTCGTATTGAAGACGCCTTCCCATCGACAAAAATATCTGTGCGTGGCAACGTGGTGTCGTTAGCTGGTGCCGACTCGGCAAAAGCCGGACGTCTTTTTGAAGAATTGGTCATGCTTTTGCAAAAAGGGGAAGCGTTCGATTCTTTGGTCATCGATAGGTCAATCGACATGGTGCGCAACAACCAGAGCCCGAGTGACGTACTTACCGATGAAGTGATGCGTGCGGGTCGTGGACGTGCAGTAAAGCCAAAAACAGCTGGTCAAAAACGCTATGTCGACGCAATACGCGAAAACGTCATCACCTTTGGAGTAGGGCCTGCAGGAACGGGTAAGAGCTGGCTAGCGGTCGCTATGGCCGTTCAGGCGCTTCAGGCAAAACAGGTGCAGCGCATCATTCTCACTCGTCCTGCTGTGGAAGCAGGTGAGCGACTTGGTTTCTTGCCTGGCGACCTGATGGCAAAGATTGACCCGTATTTACGACCCCTCTATGACGCGTTGTATGACATGGTCGACCATGAGGGTGCCCAGAAACTCATCGAGCGCCAAACCATTGAAGTGGCTCCGTTGGCCTTCATGCGGGGACGCACGCTCAACAACTCGTTCATCATTCTCGACGAAGCCCAAAATACGACTCCTGAGCAAATGAAAATGTTTCTCACCAGAATTGGCTTCAACTCCAAAGTGGTGGTGACCGGAGACGTCACACAAATTGATGTTCAAAATGGCAAAAGTGGTCTTGTGGGGTTAGAAAAAATTCTCACCGGAATTGAGGGCTTGGAATTCGTGCATTTGTCCAAATCAGATGTCGTACGCCATCGCATCGTTGCCGATATTGTGTCTGCATATGAAGAAAGACAGCGCTGAACTCTGAATGGTTGACTTTTTAGGAAGGTTTAAAAAACCAAAGCGCGTTGGAGGAGACGGTGAACTCACCGTGTTTTGTGCCTCGGAACAAGATGACATAGCAATAGATCTTGCTCGCTGGCAGTTACTCGCCACCGAAGTGTTGAGAGCAGAGGGCGTGCGTGGAGCCGCCGAGATGAGCATTTTGTTTGTGGAGCCTCATGTGATGGCCGAAATGAATAGCGTTCACATGGGTAAGAGCGGCCCCACCGATGTTTTGGCTTTTCCTATCGATGCTTTTGTCCCCGAATATGCCAGTGGTCCAGGTTCGGTATCGCGTGGGCCAGACAGAGCGAGTGAAAACATGGAAGATTCTCCGTTGCTCCTCGGTGACGTTGTCATTTGTCCAGAAGTTGCCCGCTCTCAAGCCCCCACCCATGCCGGAACCTTTGACGATGAAATCGCCCTGCTAGTAACGCATGGCTCATTGCACGTCTTGGGATATGACCATGCTGAAGACGAAGAGCGTGTGCGCATGCAGGGTCGCGAAAAAGAACTTTTGGAACAGTTTTTCTGGAAGGCATCTGCGCCACTGAATTTTCGCATCGATCACCCAGAGGACGCACAATGATTGCTTCTACACCCACTAGCGCCGACTACTGGATGCTGGTAGCAATACTTGTATTGCTCGTGTTGCTCATTTTCTTTGGTGTAGCCGAAATGGCTCTCTCGAGAATTTCGAAACCAAAGGCTGCAGCACTGGCTGACCAAGGTGTGAAATCGGCGCGATCACTTGCGAAACTCGTCACCGATCCGGCTCGTTGGGTGAACCCGTTGTTGTTAAGCGTCAATATTTGTCAAACCGTTCAAGCCACGCTGACGGGTGTTGTCGCAGGGCGTTTGTTTGGGGCAGGCGGAGTTGCAGTGGGCGTTCTCTTGAACGTTGTTGTGTTCTATGTTTTCGCTGAGGCCGTGCCAAAAACATATGCAGTGCTGTACCCGGAAAGAGCTGCGCTCATCATTGCTCGGCCAACGAGTTTCATCGTGTCGTTTTGGCCATTGCAATTCGTTTCACGAGGTCTCATTTCACTGACCAACGTCATTGTGCGTGGCAAGGGGCTGCAATCGGGACCTTTCGTGAGCGAACAAGAGTTCCTCGGCATTGTGGAGGCCGCTGCTCAAGATGAGGTTATTGAACACGAAGAACGCGAGCTTATTGAATCGGTTATTGAATTCGGCGACACAGTTGTACGCGAAGTGATGGTGCCGCGACCCGACATGGTGACTGTCGACCACAACATGACCATTACACAAGCTCTCGACGTGGCAATTTCTGAAGGGTATAGCCGCCTTCCTGTTATTCAGGAAGGCGAAGAAGACATTGATGTTGTGGGTATTGCCTATACAAAAGACCTCATGCGTGCAGAACGTGAAGGCTCGGGGGCATCGGTTATGACCGACCTCATCCGCAAAGTCGTCATCGTTCCAGAAACAAAACCGGTGAATCGTTTAATGCGCGAAATGCAGCGAGAGAAGTATCACTTAGCTGTAGTGGCCGACGAACACGGGTCGATTGTCGGCATCATTTCCCTTGAAGATTGTCTTGAAGAACTCGTCGGCGAAATCATTGACGAGTTTGACGATGATGAAGTGGGCGTCGTTCGTCTGCCCAATGGTAACTATCGCGTCGATGGCAAAATGCCGATTGATGATGTCAACGACTTGTTGGCGACACATCTCCCCAACACCGATTGGGATACTTTGGCCGGCTTTGTTTTCAACATGGTGGAACATGTGCCGGAACCAGGTGAAAGCGTTGAAGCTGAAGGCTGGAAATTTACAGTAGAAGAACTGGTAGGTCGCAGAATACGCACCATTCAGATTTCTGCCCATGTTCAAGACATTTCAGAATCCTGATGCAAAATCAGTGCTTCAAGTGGCACTAGTTTGAGGTAATGGAAATTTCTTTTGAAGGCAAGGTCGCTCTGGTCACTGGGGCATCTAAAGGTATCGGCAAGGCAATTGCCAAGACTCTCGCTGAGAGTGGTGCAAAGGTCATGTTGTCTTCGCGCAAAGAAGACGCACTGCGTGAAGCCGCAAAAGAAATTGATGGTGTGACTGAGATTTTCGCCGCTAATGCTGGTGATATTGCGTCTGGGCGAGAATGCATTGCTGCCACTATCGAAAGATTCGGTGGTATCGACATTCTCATCAACAACGCAGCTACCAACCCGTACTACGGAGATTCGCTCGGGGTTGATGAAGCTCGGTTCGATAAAACATTCCAGGTCAACTTAAAAGGTCCGTTGTTTTGGACACAGATGGCCTATGAAATGGCGCTCAAAGAAAAGCCAGGCGTTATTTTGAATATTGCCTCTGTTGGGGGAATGCGTACTGAGTCGGGCTTAAGTATTTACAACCTCACCAAAGCGGCGCTCATTCACTTCACTCGGCAACTCGCTAGCGAAATTGGGCCCAACCGCGTGGTGGGCATCGCTCCTGGGTTAGTAAAAACAGACTTTGCTGCGGTGTTGGTTGACAACTTTGGAGATGCTTTAGCGAAGCGCACCCCATTGGGTCGTCTGGGTGAACCTCAAGACATTGCGAACTTGGCTGCATTCCTTGTTTCAGATGCCGCAAGCTGGATTACTGGCGAAACCTATGTCATTGACGGCGGTGCGGGAGTTGCACACTCGTAAAACCTGGGTCTATGGAGTCAGTGTTTCTTTGAGCGCCTGTCGTTGAGGTTTGCCGAGGGCGCTTCGCGGAATGCTGTTCATGATGACAACCTGACGGGGGGCCATGAATCGCGGCAGTGACTCAGACACGAAATCTCTCCACTCGACCAATGAATGCGTAGCCGAGATATTTGTCGGCACGATGAAGGCAACAACTCGCTGGCCCCACTCGTGGTCGTCTACGCCCACAACGCATGCGTCGCTCACGTCGGGGTGATTCATGAGAGCGGCTTCCACCACTTCTGGCCAGATATTTTCGCCACCTGAAATGATGAGCTCATTTCGTCGTCCGGTCACAGACAGTTGATGATCTGAGCTCAAACTTCCGAGATCACCAGTATGTAGCCACCCCTCATTGTCGATGGGGTGACTCAACTGCTGTTGGTAGTAACGGTTCATGAGGAAGGGTCCGCGTACCAAAATTTCTTGATCTGCCGATATAGAAATTTCTACACCAGTCAGTGCGGTGCGGTTGTACACAACGCCACCCATCGTTTCTGTCAGACCGTATGTGGTGATGACATTTGATGGCAAAGTAGGCGGCGGTTTCGCTCCGCCGAGGAGGATGTTTTCAAACAATGCGGAATTAATGCGTCCGAGCGCTGTTGCAACAAGTGAAGTATGCGTGATGCCTTGACGGGCGAGGCTCTCTACCTGTTCCGCATCAAACTGTGGAACGGCCGTTAATTTGCAATTCCATAAAAGTGCTCGAGAAATCACACCGAAACCGCCAACATGGGATGGGGGTAAACAAGCGAGCCAATGCATACCCGATGTGTCGCCAAAATACTGAGCAACGATGTTGGCGTTGGCGCGCAGTGAATCGTGTGTGTGTATTACTCCCTTTGGTGTGCCACTGCTGCCAGAGGTAGTGAAAAGCACCGCATCATTCTCGGTGATCGTTGACTCTTGTTTCTCAAGAACGCTGCGCCCTTCGGGGGAGATGATTTCTTGGACGCAGAAATCTTTAACGAGTTGGTCTCTTTGCTTGTGTGGAAGGCGCTGATCGATGGGAAATGCGCAGTCGCCTGCACTCCAAATATCTTGAAGCGTATTGACGAACTCGGCAGATAACGGGATGTCGATACCCACGAGTTTGCGCATATGCAAAGGTTAGACCTCTATTACGTGCGACACTAATGAGGTGACAGATTCGCAATCACACGACAATCAGATACCGGCAGTAAAGCTCTGGATCATGGGCGCCCGGCCCAGAACTTTGCCAGCTGCTGTGGTGCCGGTCTTAGTGGGGGCGGCATTGGCGGTGGGAACAGCGCATCCGGTGTGGTGGCGTATCGCTCTTGCTCTTGTGGTGAGTCTCTCGTTGCAAGTGGGCGTGAATTACGCCAACGACTACAGCGATGGGGTCAAGGGCGCCGATGCCGTTCGTGTCGGGCCTGTGCGTCTGGTGGGCTCTGGTCTCGTGGCCCCAAGGTCTGTGAAGAGAGCAGCCTTCTTGTCGTTTGGCTGCGCAGCTGTATGCGGCCTCGTGCTGTCTTTGGCGACGACCCCGTGGCTCTTGCTCGTTGGGGTATGCGCAATTGCTGCTGGTTGGACCTATACGGGTGGGCCTCGGCCCTATGGCTACCTGGGACTCGGTGAGATATTCGTCTTCATTTTCTTTGGTGTGGTTGCGACGTTGGGTAGTGCGTATGTTGTTGCTGAAGAGCTCACTAGTGCAATGTGGATTTCGTGTGTTCCCGTGGGTTGTTTTGCCTGTGCACTACTTGTTGTGAACAACTTGCGCGACATACCAACCGATAGCAAAGTGGGTAAAAACACTTTGGCGGTGCGGCTAGGTGACGCGCGAACCAGACAGTTCTTTGTTTTCCTGTACGCACTGTCTGCAGCTTTCGTGGTTGCAGTGGCTATTCAAAAACCAGCAGCCATTCTCGGGCTTCTCGGTATTGCTAGTGCGCGTGGTGCAGTGCGAGCCGTACGTGGCGGAGCAAGTGGTCGCGACCTCATTGCGGTGCTCGGTGCAACAGGTAAGGCTCAGCTCATTTTTGGGTTGCTATTTTCGCTTGGTCTACTCATTGCAAACCGCTAGCGCAACAAAATGAATTGTGACACAACTGAGCAGAATTCCGCAGGCTTCTGAAAAGGAACTGAATGGCCACACTGTGGAATGTGTGCATGCTGTGCGGCTGGCCCGATGAGGGCTTTCATCTCGACGGCAATGTTTGAAAATTTATGATCGTCATCGCCGGTAACGAGAAGTACGGGCATGGAGAGCTCAGAGAGTCTGTTCCATAAATCTTCTTGAGTACCAGTACCCATTTTGCGCAAGCTTTGAGCAAGTCCACTCGGATTGTTCTTGAGTCGAATCGATATGTCCGTTTCGTCGGGAACATAACCATCAAATATTGCTTGGCGGGTCCAGGTGTTGAGGAACTCTGCAAGCGGAGTTTGTTCAATGTTCTGTGCAATATTTTCGTCGGCAACGCGGCGTGCCTCACGTTCCTCATTGCTACGTAGGCCAGGTGTGGCGCCACACAAGACCAAGCGCTTCACCGAGTTGGGTGATTGCAAAGCGCAATGGAGCGCAATGCGTGCACCAAGCGAGTAACCGATATACGTGGCTTCGCCGCATAGTTCAACAATCTGCTGTGCGGCTTGCCACAGATTGACTTCCTGCGCACTACTTCCGCCATGACCAGGAAGGTCGACAGAAATGATGTGGGGGGCACGGCCGGCAAGATCGTTGGCAAGTAATGAAGCAGTGCTGTGCCACAACTCTTTTGCCTGGGTGAAGCCATGAAGAAGAACAATTTTCTCGAGAGAGTCAGATGGTCCTATTGAACTGTATGCAAGCATGCCTTGACTTGTGTTCACGAGGTGAGGGTTCGCGTTGCGAGCCTTCGCAGTACATTTTCGAATACAGCTACATCTTGCGCGCCTGGCACGGTCCATTTGCCATCAAAGACAAAAGTGGGAACAGCAGTGATGCCAAGTTCGCCAGCCAACGACAAGTCGCTGAGCACCTCTTCAAGACCTTCGTCAGATGCCAGATATTCGCGCGCGGTCTCTGATGTGATTCCGGCGCGTTGAGCGCACGACACCAATATGTCTGAATTGCAGATGTCTTCACCATTGGTGAAGTACGCCTCGAGGAGCGCCTGTTTTAGCAGTACTTGGGCCTCTGCGCCATGATGCACAAGAGCGAGGTGCAAGAGGCGATGTGCTTGCAAAGTATTTGCGCGTAGGGCGTTTTCCATATGAAATTCAATGCCGCTGTCGCTCGCAGCTGAGGTGACGTGGTTGATGATTTGATGTGCTTTTTCCATGCCGCCAAATTTTTTTGCATATCCATCGATGACAGGGCTAGGGGCATTCCTGGGCGCAGATGGGTCGAGCTGGAACGGGCGAAAGGAGATGTTGATATCGAGTTCAACTCCTTCTGCGGTGAGGTTCGCCAGGGCGGTTTCAAATCGCTTTTTGCCGATGTAGCACCATGGGCAAACGACATCAGACCAAATTTCTACGTTCATAAGGTCACTCTAGAGCAGCTAAGAGTGCAAGTATTTACACCAGAGAAGAAATGGTGAAAAATGACAGCACTAACGACGGCTAATGCACAAGCCACTTTTTGCGCAACCTTGGTTGACGAGTGGATTCGCGATGGAGTGCAATATGCATACGTCGCCCCAGGATCCCGCTCAACGCCCCTGGCCTTAGCCCTGTCGGCATGTTCTGAGATGTCGGTTGAAGTATTCATCGACGAGCGTTGTGCAGCTTTTGCGGCTTTAGGTGTGGGCAAGGCAACCGGACTACCAGCGATTGCCTTGTGTACTTCGGGAACTGCCGCAACCCATTTTTCTGCTGCTGTCACTGAAGCATCGCTTTCTGGGGTTCCTCTCATCGTGTGTACGGCCGATCGTCCACCGGAACTGCGAGACGTAGGCGCTGCTCAGACCATTGACCAAACTCATTTGTACGGATCCGCAGTGAGGTGGTTCCATGACCCTGGCGTCGCTTCGTACGATGCAGCCCACACTTGGCGAGCTTTGGCTAACCATGTGGTAGCCCGAACGATGGGTCCCATTGCAGGCCCCGTACATCTCAATTTGCCATTTCGTGAACCGTTGCTCGGCGAAGTGGTAGATATGCCACCTAAGCGACAGCACGACGCCACATGGTCAGGATTCCACGCAGGGCGTTCGCAGCTTTCCGATTGGGAAATTGATGATCTTGCTCATCGACTAGCAGGACGGCGTGGAGTCATTATTGCAGGTGATGTGGGAGCAGGTTTTGAACTTGCGACGTATACGTCGGCAGTAAGCGTATTGAGCTCGGTTCTGCATTGGCCAATATTGGCATGTCCTCTCAGTGGTGTGCGCGGAGGCTCGGCAAACATCGTTTCGCACTTTGACGGCATTGTGCGTTCACAAAGTGCTCACGGTGTATTGGCTCCGGAAGTGGTGTTACAGCTCGGTAAGCCTCCTGCTTCCAAGGTTCTTGGGCAATGGGTTGCTTCCACTCATGGTGAAGTCATTGCCGTTCATGGCCCAGGTACTTACCAAGATGCACAGCATGCGGCCTTCATGCACATTGAGGCTGATGTAGCGAACACGATTGACCGTTTGTGCTCGGTGGTCGCCTCCGTTGGCGATACTCGCGAGCAAGACATTCCATTGCGGTGGAACTCTTTGTGGAGAAACGCTCAGGCGGCGGCGGCCCAAAGTATTGAGCAGGTGTTGTCTGCTGAAGGAGAAGTTTCCGATCCTGCGATTGCGCGCATGTTTGGCGAAATATTCTCCGTCGGCGTGGTCAGTTCGTCGATGCCGGTTCGCGATGTTGAGTGGTTTTCAAAAGGAAAGGAGAATGGCGTTCTCTTTTCCAATCGCGGAGCCAATGGTATAGATGGCGTTATTTCCACCTCTATTGGCATTGCTCAATCTCTGCGCACTCCCGTTGGCGTATACCTCGGCGACGTCGCCTTTCTCCACGATGGATCATCGCTGGTCGGGTTGAAGAATCGCAATCTCAATATGCGTATTGTGGTTGCAGATAATGATGGAGGAGGAATATTTTCTTTCCTTCCTCAAGCTTCACAGGTTGAAAAAGGAGTATTTGAAAATCTCTTCGGTACACCTCATGGCGCAGATATTGCAATGCTGGCCCGTGCTCATGGAATAGAAGTCCTTGAACCCAAATCGCTGAGTGAATTGAGTACAGCTATGCAAGGCTCAGGTACCGCCGTCATCTTGCTGAAAACTCATCGAGAGAGAAACGTGATTATTCACGAGAAATTGCACGCAGCTATTGCGTCTTCTGTAGACGCTATGACGAATGCATAATTGCGTTCGTCATAGCTTTAAATTTTGATTCTGTCTCAGCAAGTTCTAATTCAGGCTCACTATCGGCAACAATGCCGCCGCCAGCAAACAATCGTGCTGACATGAGGTCTGTGCTGAACTGAGCGCAGCGAATAGTGACTGCCCAGGTTCCGTTTCCTTGTGCATCGCACCAGCCCACAGCGCCGCCATAGCGGCCACGATTCATGTGTTCCACCCTGTTGATGAGCTCAATGGCTTCGGTGCGCGGAAACCCGCCAAGAGCAGGAGTAGGGCTGAGTTCTCGTGCGATCTCGAGAACGTGAGTATTCGTGTCAGATAACGGGCCTGTGACGTGCGTGCCAAGATGTTGAACATTGGCAACACTCACCACAGATGGCTCAGGTTCCCAATCAAGATACGAACACCACTGCAGCAATGTGTCGTGCACCATCTCTACAACAACTCGATGTTCAATTTGGTTCTTCTTGCTCGCGAGCAGATCGGCTGCATTCTGTGCGTCGGTGGCAGGGTCGCCGGTACGTGGCGTGGTCCCAGCCAAAGGATTGCTATGTACTATTCCTTTTTCCATGTGAACAAGCAGCTCTGGTGACGCCCCGACCAAATGATCAATAGAGAATTGGTAGCAGGTTGAATATTGTTCGTGGAGGTATGTCAGAACCGAATGGATATTGAGAGGGGTGTCAGACTTCAGCTCGATATCTCGCGCAATGACTGCCTTCTCTATTTGCCCCGAACGAACAGCAGATCGCGCTTCACTAACAGCCGCTAGATATGTGGTGATCGGTGTGAGGGGAGTGTTGCTCAGATGGCGTTCAATATTTTTTTGCTGAAATACCGGGGGAAGAGACCTCAACAACGATGTGACGACTTCGTCTACATGAACGAGGCGTTCTTTTTCAGACATCTCTGCATCTGTCAACACGGTGATTGAGGTGTATCCATCGCTGAATCGGCGAGCAAAAATATGTGGCACAAACAGGTCTTCTCGTTCTTCCCGTAAGAACGGGAGAAAGCCAAGAGCGATAGGACCATCTTTGTCATGTTCGTCGGTGTAGTGATGTTGAATCTCGCTCAGGAAAGCATGCACTTGAGAAGGCCCGACGCGAGTGAATTGACCAGTGGATGCAATTCCCTCATCGCCATGAACGAAGAGCATCCCGTCTGAACCAGCAATATTGTGCAGATGTGGCAGGTTGTCTACTGCAACTGCAGTGGCGATGATTTGGCTCATTAGTGATTTCGCGTGCCAGAGAGGAGCTGCGTAAGTCCTCCGCTGAGTTGTCTGTGCTCGGCATCGCTGAAACCTGCCGAGCGCAACATAGCGGTGAGTTCTGCGCGAGGTGGGAGATAAGCGACGCTGCGAGGAAGATAGCGGTAGGCCTCTTTATCTGAGAAGAGAGCTCCGATTTTCGGAACGATTTTTCCAAAATAGATGTTGTTGCCAAAACGAATAATCGGATTATGCGGAACACCAACGTCGAGCAGAACCACCCTGCCACCTGGTGTGAGGACGCGAGCAATTTCGACAAAAAACGTCGGTAAGTCAACGAGGTTGCGCAGGGCAAACCCACAAATGACTGCATCAACAGAAGACGCGGGAAACGGTAAGCGCAAAATATCTGCTTGTGTTCGAGGTGAACCTGAACGGTCGAAAGACAGCATGCCATAGGAGAGATCGACTGAAATTGCCATGTGACCTCTCTTTTGCAGGGAAATGCAAAGATCACCAGTGCCGCTCGCAAGGTCGAGAACACGCGAAGGAGACGAGAGACGGAGAGTCTCTATTGCTATTTTTCTCCATTTAGTGTCGAGACGAAAGGTCATGACCCTATTCACAAAGTCATAACGCGAAGCGATGGTATCGAACATCTCCCGCACGGCTTGTTGCTTCGCATCACCCTGGGGAAGTGTTTCTTGTGCTTTATTTCGCTTAAATACCACAACTCAACAATACGACTGTTTCTAAGTTGTTGCACGCTTCTGCGAGATGACAAGATGACAGAGCACATGGGGTGATCAAGATATATGGGGTGTATGAAATGATCGATTTTTCGTTTCCGGCTGAGGTAGAAGAAATTCGCCTGAAAGTTCGCAATTTTATGGACGATGTCGTTCGTCCTGCCTGGGATGCAACTGATCAAAGTGATCGCAGTGCTGTTGTGAAAACTATTACGAGCTTGCGGGCGCGTGCCCGTAATGAAGAGCACCTCTGGTTGCCTCATATGCCCGCCGAATGGGGTGGCATGGGTTTGGGTGCCACGGCGATGGCTGCGGTTTCAGCTGAAGCCGCGAAGGTCAGTATCGGGCCATTCGTCTTAAATGCTCAAGCTCCAGATGAGGGAAACCAACACACACTTCATCACTGGGGTACTCCTGAACAAAAGGAAAAATATCTCCGTCCTTTGTGTGAAGGTACCACTCGTTCATGTTTCGCAATGACCGAGCCCGAGGTTGCAGGAAGCGACCCAACCCTCATTAAAACTTTTGCTTACCGTGATGGTGATGAATGGGTCATCAACGGGCACAAATGGTTTATCTCTGGGGCTCGCGGCGCAAAGTTTGCGTTACTCATTGCGCGCACCGAGGAAGACCCCGATCTTCCACAGGCAGCGAACTCATGTTTCATTGTCGACTTGCCAAACCCTGGCTTTCGCATAGTTCGCGACATTCACACCATGTCGGGTGGGCACAATCACTGTGAAATCATGATCGAAGATCTCCGAGTACCTGCAGAAAATATGCTCGGTGGCCGAGGCCAAGGTCACCTCCTTGGTCAATATCGCCTCGGACCTGCTCGTCTTGCGCATTGCATGCGGTGGATTGGTCAGGCAGAAATTGCTCTCGACATGATGGTGAAGCGCTCACTCGAGCGTTTTTCACATGGTTCTTTGCTCGCAGAAAAACAGGGCATTCAATGGATGATTGCTGACTCTGCCATGGAGCTCTACCAGAGCAAGTTGATGGTTCTGCATGCGGCATACAAGCTAGAAAACAAACTCGACTTCATCTCAGAAGTATCTATGGCTAAGCATTTTGTTGCAAATAGCCTCTGGAAAATCACCGATCGAGCAATTCAAGTACACGGCGCATTGGGTTACAGCACCGACACTCCGCTTGCGGGCATGCTCACTCAGGCACGCTGGAGTCGGTTTGCCGATGGTGCCGATGAAATACATCAAATGCGTATTGCGCAACGCACCATTGCTGCCTACAAAGATTTTGGTAGCACCACGAAGGCAACCGGAGACCTTCCGCTCTAAAGTGACGTGTCAATAAACGCTAGGAACCTATGTACAGCAATGATGTGATTTTTGGAGTCTTCATGCCGCAAGGCTGGAAGATGGAGTTGTCGTCTATAGAAGGTGCCGAAGCAAAGTGGCAAACAAGCGTTGACATTGCTTTACGTGCAGAGGAACTGGGGTATCACTCCATTTGGGTATACGACCATTTCCACAATGTGCCGCGCCCGGCGCAAGAAGCTGTATTCGAATGCTGGACCACCATGGCAGCTATTTCCCAGCGCACATCACGTATACGACTGGGTCAAATGGTCGGATGTAATGGTTATCGCGAGCCAGGTTTGCTGGCAAAAATAACTTCCACCATCGACGTCATTTCCGGAGGACGCTTGGAATGGGGAATTGGTGCGGGCTGGTATGAAAACGAGTTTCGTGGATATGGCTACTCGTTTCCGAAGCCAAAAGATCGCATTGGTATGTTGAAGGAAAGCGTTGAAATTGTGAAGTCGATGTGGACTCAATCTGAAACCACGTACGACGGCAACTATTACAAACTCGTCCGAGCCAATTGCGACCCGAAACCGTTGCAGTCTCCACATCCACCTATATGGATTGGTGGAGGTGGCGAACAGCTCACCCTGCGAGTAGTGGCTGAACATGCCGATTGTTCCAATTTTGGTGGAAACCCAGCCGTATGGGAGCGTAAGCGCAACATTTTGAAAGAACATTGTGCAGCTGTCGGCCGCGATGAAGAGACCATTCGTAAAACGTGGTCTCCAGAAGTTTTCATTCGCTCAACAGAAAAAGAACTTGCTGAACGAACCATTGGTGGCTTGTGGGGTGAACCTGTGGACTCGTGGCGAGAAGGCAATCTGGTGGGTACGCCAGAGCAGGTAGCCGAAAAAATAAAGACTTACTTCGACTTGGGTTGCACTGGTTTCATTCCATGGTGTGCTGATTATCCCGACACAGAGTCGATGGAACGTTTAGCTACAGAAGTAATGCCGGAGTTCGTTACACGTAATAACGCAAAATAACTTCGGCAACGCAAGATGGCTTAGCAGCGCCTTCACATTCGAAAACAATCTCGAGAGTGACTTGTGCGCCACCGGCGATCTCGTCAACGTTCATGAGTTTTGCTCCGGCGCGTAGTTGAGCACCCACGGGAACTGGAGACATGAAGCGAACTTTGTTTGCGCCGTAGTTGACTCCCATTGAAATTCCGCTGACAGCAAAAATCTCGGGCAAGAAGACGGGTCCGAGCGACAAGGTGAGATACCCGTGAGCGATGGGCCCACCGAATGGGCCTGTCTTAGCGCGCTCAACATCAACATGGATCCACTGGAAATCGCCAGTTGCTTCGGCAAATTGATTGACGCGTTCCTGGGAAATGGTGAGGTAGCTGCTGTAGCCAAGGTGATTGCCTACTTCAGCCTTTAACCCGTCAATACCTGCGATGATCTTTGGTTGCTGCGATGTCATGGCTTTATTCTGTCATGCGTAGCAAAGAGCGAGAGAACTGAAAATCTTTTATTTGAACCAGATCTTTTGGTGGTTTTTGCTCTGCGGGTGAAGTAATAGGGCAATGAGGGCGACTTCAAATATTGCACTGAGCGAGTTCCCGCCGGTGAGTTTGTCGTAGAAGGAAACGGGCGCATCGTGAAATGCGAAATATCGCAAGATGAACGGCCCAAATGCAGCAGCCACGGCGAGGTAGTAACCCGCCTTGCGGCCATTGGCCATCAGCCAGCCACCTCCGGCAGATGAGGCGATGAGCAGCAGGCCAAGAACGATACCGAAGCCATAGCGCACACGTAAATAGCCGAGATAGCCCGTGGTGTCGAGGACGGCAATGATGTCGAAAAAACCATTGAGGTACAAAAGCCATGTGGCAATCTGCAGCGTTTGGGGCTGCATGCGGTCGAACCACTGACGAGGGTCTGGGGATGTCATGGCTTTAGTCTGTCAGTTGTGAGTACTGCACCGCTGTCATCTGCCCCACGTCCCTTTCGTTTCAGCGTGATGTCGAGTGGGGCCTCGAACGCGCATGCATGGCGTTCATTGGTGCGCCAAATAGACGACATGGGCTTCGATGTTCTGCACGTGCCACAGCATCGTGGCACCAAGGGCTTTGGTCCCATTGCAGCACTTGCAAGTGCTGCAGAAATATCGTCACGGCTGCGCCTGGGTTCGCTGGTGTTCGACAATGAAAGCACTCACCCTGCCCTCTTGGCTAAAGATTTAGCCACTCTCGATCTGATCTCTGAGGGGCGGTTAGAGGTGGGTATTGGTGCAGGGTGGTTACCAGCCGATCATGAACCCTTAGGTCAGGCTTTCCCGGCTGCAGGGGAGCGAATTGAAAAACTCATGGAAGCCGTAGAGGTCTTGCGTGCGTGCTGGACTCTTCCGTCGGCTTCTTTTGCGGGCAAGCACTACCAACTCAATGAGCTGGCTAATGATCCTTTGCCTGTGCAGCAGCCTCATCCGCCGTTACTCATTGGTGGTGGTGGCAAGCGAGTGCTCACATATGCAGCTCGTGTTGCAAACATCGTGAGCTTGGTACCCAATATGTCTGCTGGAAAAGTTGGACGTGAGTCGGCGGCTAATGCAACAGGCGCAGCAACATCGGAAAAATTGCACTGGGTGCGAGAATCTGCTGGGAGTCGTATCTCCGAAATTGAGTTACATACCAATTTAACTAACGTGTTCATTACGAATGAAGTGCAACCGTTGATAGAAAAATTGGCGCGTGGATACGGTCTCGAGAATCATCAAGATGTTTTTGCTATACCGCACGTAGTATTAGGAACAGTAGAGCAGTGTGCTAATCAACTAATTCAACGTCGTGTTGAAACCGGAATTAGCCACTACACCGTTTTTGAATCAGGGCTCGCTGATTTTGGTCCTATTCTTCAACTGTTAGCAGGTAAATAAGTGTCAATGGACAACGTGGGTGTAACGCATAGCGGTTTCGTAGCATTTGTGGGTCGTCCCAATGTGGGGAAATCATCACTTGTGAACACCATCCTAGGAAGAAAAGTCAGCATCGTCTCAGACAAGCCCCAAACAACTCGGCATCGCATTCATGGAGTGCTCACTGTGCCACCAGCTCAGGTCATTTTCGTTGACACCCCGGGTCTGCACAAGCCGGTGAGCGCGTTAGGTCAACGCGTGAACGCAACTGCTCTTGCCAGTTCCGATGACGTCGATATTTCGTGTCTCGTCATCGACGCTACGCAAAGTTTTGGAAGCGGTGATCAGTGGGTGGTTGACAACGTGAACCTGGCACGCGCTGGTATGCGTTTCTTTGTCATCATCAATAAGGTCGATATCGCATCTCGGGAAAAAGTGCTAGCCCAGTTGGTGAAACTTTCTGCATTGAATGCTGAAGAGTACTTTCCGGTTTCTGCCAAGTCGGGTGAAGGTGTCGATGCATTGAAATCTGCTCTTCTCGCGGCAATGCCAGAGGGGCCGATGTACTACCCACCGAATGAAGTGCGCGATACTCCCGAAGCGGAATGGGTTGCAGAGCTAGTACGTGAAGAACTACTTGCCCTTGTGTTTGATGAATTGCCATATTCCATAGCAACGCGAGTGACGGAATGGGAATGGCCGCGTGTGCGCTGCGAAATTGTGGTGGAGCGAGACAGTCAAAAGGGCATGGTCATTGGCAAAAAGGGTGCGATTCTGAAACAAGTAGGCGAGCGAGTGCGGATGCAAATGGCGCCTGGTGCCTTTATTGAACTGCACGTTGTAGTAGATAAAAATTGGCAGCAGCGCGCCGACCGTGTGGAGCGCTTAGGGTACTAATCCTTCATTTTGGGGAGCGATGAATAACGGACTTGATGGTGCTGAAGAAAGCAGAAGACTTGCGTAGTCATCGAACGCAACTGGCTGGTTGGCCTTTGCTGTGTCACCGGCTCCGCGTGGTACCGATTGCGGGATTCCGTCAACAGTGAACAGCACCTGTCCAATGCCGGGCAAAGAGGTGAGCGTCAAAACGATCTGACCAATAGCTAAACGCTGCTCGAGTGTCGTTGCAATTTCCAGCAGTGAGTTATTTGCATCGACAACGGCAAGACCACGTGTGACTTCAACAGTCAGACTTAAGTTCTTGGGAATGGCGCTACGTGAGTAACTATTTTCCAAACTTTCGGGTCTGATACTTAGTAGCGCATCAATTGCATCTTGAGCCGTTGAATCTTGTTTCACATTCTGTTGCGTACCGATGAGCCTGTTGGTGGAAACGTAAAACAAAGAGATCTGGTTCCTCAGTTCATCCTCTGGATTCGTTGTGGTGGGAGACGGGGTCGTTGTAGAGGTCGTGGTTGTTTGGTCGAGCCCAAATGGCACATCGGTCACGATGCGAGCAGATCTGTCGGGACTTGGCCCGCAAGCGCTCACCAACGCGGTGCCCAAAGCAACTACAACGAAAAGCCTGAAGTGTCGCTTTGTCATGAAACGTCACTTTCAACAGGGATGGTGACGGTAAATCGGAGTCCTGAACTTCCATTGTCGGTGTGATCAGAAATGGTAATTGTCCCTTCCATGACCTTTGCATGCTCCATTGCAATTGCCAAACCTAAACCAGAACCCGTACCACGGGGGGCATTTCGTCCGCGTGCAAAACGATTAAACACATCTACTCGTTCATCAACGGGAAGCCCTGGACCATTGTCATCAACATGGATAGTGAGTAGAGCCTTTTCTTGGTGAATTGTGACTGCTGTCGCTCCACCTGCATGTTCTGCGGCATTTCCTAAGAGATTCACTAAGACGCGTTCAATTCTTAATCGGTCGACGAATATTTGAGTGCGAACGACACTTGTATTAATGAGTGGGATACTTCCGAATTGGAATCGTTGTGCGATACGCGTAATGAGATCTTCAATGTCAACCGACTCAACGCGTATTTGGCTTGCTCCAGATTCCAGTCGCGATAGTTCTAAAAGATCAATGACCATGCGGTCGAATCTGCGTACTTGAGTATCGATGATGTCAAATGCTTGCTGATTACGATCACTGAGTTCATGTCGTTTAGCAGCAAGAACCTCGATAGCCGCAGTGAGAGCCGTGATGGGTGAACGCAATTCATGGCTCACGTCTGATGCAAATCGAATTTCTCGTTCAATTCTTTCTTGCACCGTGTCGGCCATCGCGTTGAACGAAGTAACTAGTTGGTCAAGGTCGGGGTCAGACTCAGGCGTGAGACGCGCATCGAGTTTTCCTTCTGCAATTTCGGCAGCGGTAGTAGCTACACGTCCGACTGGTCGCAATAGTCGCTTCGAAGCAAACCATCCGAGAAGAAGTCCTGTCGATGTAGCAATCACCAAACCAGCGATGACCGCACTTAAAATGAAGCCAATAATTCGTTCTGTTTCGCGAAGAGAAAAAACTTCGAAGTAGTTTGCCCCCGCCGCTGCTACAGGTGTTCCGACTGCCTCGTACAAGTGGCCATCAAATGAGAACTTCTGGGTAGCCGCCTTGCCGCCTTGCACGGTCTTGAGCAACTCTTTGGGAATATTGGCCTGAGTGAATTTCAGTGGGTCAACCGAGTAGTAAAACCCCTCGGGGGTCAGCTGTAAAACGGCGTATCCATCTGTTTCCGTGCGAATGTAGGAAACGAGAGATCCCACTGCATCGCGCTGTGTTTCAAGGTATGTGCCCATGAGCCGGGCATTGCTAAACGCTTGGCTGGTGATGACGTTGCCCCGCTGTTCCAGCAAATAAGAGCGCGAGAACGAATAGGTAGCAATGCCAGCGAGTAGCGATGTGGTGAAAGCGATGAGCCCAAATGAGGTGAGGGTGCGAGCGCGGAGCCCCAAGCTCTGATGGCGCGCGCGCTCGAAGCGTCTAAAAGGAGAGCGAGGGCGGTTCGGCATCACCAACAGCATTACCGAAAGAAAGGAAACCTTCCCACCCGGTGAGCCGCTAAAGGGAAGAAAAGGGCCCACCGGGAGGAAAAACCACCGCTCATAGTGTGACGCTCAATTGTGACTTCCTGGCCCAATTTGTGTGCGTTTTCTGTAACAAAATGCCGTCATGACTCGATACTGGTGCCCCTGGAGGATCATTCAGTAGGCAGAATGGAGAGGTGTCCACTCTCTTACTCATTGAAGATGACGACAATATACGTCTTGCTCTACGCCTGTCACTTGAAGATGAGGGCTACTCAGTTGTTGAGGCGGCTAACGGATCGCTTGGGCTGGAGGCCTTCGCCCAAAGCTCACCAGATGTCGTGCTTTTAGATCTGCGTCTACCTGATATCTCTGGTTTCGAAGTGTGTCGGCTGATCAGACAAAAATCATTGGTCCCCATCATTATGGTGACTGCTCAAACCGACACTCACGATCTTGTTGCAGGTTTAGAGGCGGGTGCAGATGATTATGTCACCAAGCCAGTCATTCCGAAAGAATTGGCAGCTCGTATACGTGCGGCTATGCGTCGTGTGCTGTTGCAAGAGGTGGTTCAGCCAAGTGGCGCGGCGTCACAGAGTCCGGCTTCATCGCAGGTGCACACGGTGAGAGATATTGAAATTCGTCGAGACCTTGGTGTGGTGCTGAAGGGTGGGGTTGAGCTGTCTCTCACGAAAACCGAGTATCGCCTGTTATGTGAATTTGCTGACCACCCATTGATGGTGTTGTCACGCGACCAGTTGCTGGAAAGAGTGTGGGGATATGAGTATCTCGGCGATAGTCGCATCGTCGATGCCCATGTGCGCCGATTGCGTTTGAAAATTGAGGATCACCCCGACGACCCACAAATTATTGCTACGGCACGTGGCGTGGGTTACCGGCTCATGCCGGCATAAAAATTTTATTGCGTGATTTCTTTCAAGAACTCTGTTGCTTCGTTGATGTCTTTGATGCGCTTCAACGGCGGGAGTGCGTTGATGATTGACCACCTGTAGCTCTTGCTTGCCAAGCGCGGGTCGAGCACAGCCACCACACCTTTGTCTGTTCGCGTTCGTATCAGGCGGCCTGTGGCTTGAGCGAGTGCAGTAATGGCCCGTGGTAGGTCGATCTCGGTAAAACCTTTCGCCCCATGTAGGTCTCGACGTGCCGCCAGCAGTGGGTTATTGCGATGAGGAAAAGGAATGCGGTCGATGACGACGAGCGAGAGTGCGCGACCAGGAATGTCGACACCTTCGAAAAAGCCTGCTGTTGCAAAGAGGCAACTGGTTTCGTCGAGGAGAAAGTCGCGCAGCAAACTTGGCTTTTGGTTTTCATCTTGAGCCAAGATGCGAAAGGGAAGGCGTTTGCGCATTTCTTCCACAGCGCTCGTGAGTGCGCGACGACTGGTGAACAGGGCCAAGGTGCGCCCGCCTGCTGCGGTGATGAGTGTGGCTAATTCGTCGTGTACAGCATCGTCGCGTTGAGCGTTGGGGTCGGGAAGATGTGTTGCGCAATACAACCGACCTTGTTCTTCGTAGTTGAAAGGACTTCCTACATCGAGAACATGTACTTTGTCGGCCGACAACCCAATGCGCTCTGGCATCGATAGGGGAATTGTTGCACTGGTCATGATTGCCGTGTGTAGTGGCCAGACGAATTCGGCCAAAATAGGGCCGACGTCGAGTGGAGCAATAACGAGTTCGGGTCGTTCTGTTGTGCCTGAAACGAAGGGAACCGAAGTGGCGGAAACACGCAATACCGCATCGAGGTCGTCTGCGAAACGGGTGGCGAGTGTTTGAGCGCGCAACACCTTTTGTCGAACGGTTTCTAGTGTTGACTCAATTTTGCGAAGTGCGTCGAGGCATGAGTTCACGGTGATGCGCAATGTATTGAGTCGTTCAGCAATATCGACGGGAAGAGGCAGGCTGAGGCGAGTTTCTATATGTGGTGCAAACAGTGTGCGTAAATGGGCAGCGGCGTCGAACAACTCGGTGAGCAATTTGTCGTCTTCAACTACTTTGTTCATTGCTGTTGCCAAAGTGGTTGCTCGTGAAGCGGAAATAGTGACCCCAACCGTGGCAGTGAGTGTGTCTTCTAGTTGGTGTGCCTCATCGAAGATGACAACTTCATGTTCGGGAAGGATGGCTCCACCGCTAGCAACATGAATGCCGTAAAGATGGGTGTTGACCACCACCACATCGGCTGCGGCGGCACGGTACTTGGCGTGTTCGGCAAAGCACTGGCCGCCAGATGGGCATTTGGTTGCACCGGGGCATTCGTCGCTACCCACACTGACCGATTGCCATGCTTTGTGATGCGGTTGCCAGTCGAGTTCGGCAATGTCGCCTGTAGGAGATTTCTCTGCCCACTTCACTAACTCTTTCACTTCTTTCTTCGTGGCAATTGCAAGGTCGTCGAGTTCTAGTTGCCCGTCGTCGTGCACCTCTGAGATGCGTTGCATGCAGACGTAGTTGCTGCGCCCTTTCAGAACTGCCCATGAGAATGGTTCAGGGAGTGTTGCTTCTAAAAGTGGGAGGTCATGAAGTGCGAGTTGATCTTGCAGTGTTTTGGTAGCGGTGGAAACAACCACACGTTTTCCCGACAAAATTGCAGGAACGAGATATGCAATTGTTTTCCCCGTACCAGTGCCGGCTTGAACAATGAGCGGTTGTTTGCTGTTGATGGCGTCCATGACCGCAAAAGCCATTTCACGTTGTCCTGGTCGATCTTCTGGATGCGAGAGTCCAGATGTCGCATGATGGATTCCTTGTTCCACGCGCTCTGTATTGAGCGGAGCATCGGAAGGATTATCGACCATCGGTGGGTTCTACAAGCGCAATAGCTGCATCGAGTTCTGTGGCAGAGATATCGGGCCAAGTGCGCTCGGTAAAGAAGACCTTGGCGCCGGCGATTTGCCACAGGAGAAAATTTGAAATGCGGCTTTCGCCAGAAGTGCGAATGAGGACATCAACAGGTGGCATTTCAGGATCGTAGAGGTGCTGTGTGATGTCACTGGTCTCCACGTCACTGCGCAGGTTTTTGGCGTCAGACGATAGGCGTGCCGACCGTGTGAGTTCTGCTCTGCTTCCGTAGTCAAAAGCCACCGTCAAGGTCATACCGGTGTTGTTGCGAGTGTCGTCAATAGCTTTTTCAATGGAACGTTGAACAAAGACCGGTGTGCGTGCACCGCTCTCGTTGAACTGGCGTCCAATCCAACGCACGCGAACATTGTTTTCATTCAATTCATCGATGCGCCCAAAGAGACGCTTGTGCATCGACAAAATGTGACGTACCTCGGTACGAGGTCGTACCCAGTTCTCAGTAGAGAACCCATATACCGTCAGCCAGCCAATATTGCATTGAGAAGCGATGCGCACGATGTTGGCGAGTGCTTCTTCGCCGGCAGTGTGACCGTCGGTGCGTGGCAAGCCGCGACGGCGAGCCCAGCGGCCGTTGCCGTCCATGATGCAAGCAACGTGGAGCAGATGGGGCATAGATCCTTACGCTACCTGTGCGAACATAGGGAGGTGATTCGTCGACTCAAGGCCAGGGCAAAAGATCGTCTCCGGCGTGCTGTGGCGACCGGTGGGCGCACCGATAACCCTGAAGAAGTGCTCGCACATGTGGTCATTGCAGGCGGCACACACAAGGAGTGGGCGTCTTTCGGCGCGAGTAAGTGGTCGCGCCGGTTAGAAGAGATGGTGCAGGCCGTTGAGCGTGAAGGAGTGCAGTGGCTCACCGTGGTTCCGGTCTGCAGTGGGTATGAAGGAAACGAGACCTGCTCAGACGAAGATCAAAAAGATCTTGATGACGCCATTGCACGTGCAGTTCGGCACGTTTCAGGCCGCGTCGATGTGGTGGTACGGAGCGAACCTGACGGTCAAAAAAGATTTGTTGAAGTGGTCAATCATCTTCGGAACGACCGCGACGACATGTCGAGTCGTGCCACGTTGTCTGAGGTGCGTTTAGCCAAGGCGCTTTTGGCTCCCGCCGATGTTGAACCCGATCTTGTTTTAGTGCTTGGTCCACCTACCCAGCTACCAACTTCGCTCGTTTGGGAAATGGCCTATAGCGAACTGGTGTTTCTCGATATCGGTTGGAATGATTTAAGTGAGGAGCATCTCCTGATGGCGGTCGACGATTATCGCCGCCGCAATAGGAGATTCGGAGGAATCGACGCGTGAGTACCCGCCCAGAGCGTGTGTATAGCGATAAGGGCGTCGTTTTACGTACTTACAAGCTCGGAGAATCTGACCGCATCGTGGTCTTGTTGACCGAAGCAAATGGCAAAGTGCGCGCAGTGGCCAAAGGCGTGCGGAAAACAAAATCTCGTTTTGGTTCTCGGCTCGAACCGTTAAGTCATGTTTCGGTGTTGTTATATCGCGGCCGTGAGCTCGACGTGGTGAATCAGGTCGAGCCACTTGAGCCGGCTGGACCACTGCGGAACAATCTCGACAAGATGACACAAGGCATTGCAATGCTCGAAGCTGTTGAGCAACTCACACCCGATCGAGAGCCAGTGCCACACATCTATGCAATGTTGGTAGGGGCTTTGCGAGAACTCGCCCGCAGTGGGTCGTCTCTCGTCGTCGCGGCGTTCTACTGGAAGCTCCTGGCGTCTGAAGGTCTCGCTCCTGAACTATTTGTCTGCGTGTCGTGCGGATCGGAGCTTGAGGAGCAGCAAACGCATTATTCATTCGATATTGAACAAGGCGGCATTCAATGCCGAACTTGCCGCTCGGGGAGAGCCTGTAGTGCAGAGGCGTTACATCTGCTGCGCCTCATTTTGGGGGGTCGGTTAGGGGAGGCACTTGCCCTCGAGGAGTCGCCAGCTGGTCATGAAGTCGGCCATCTGGCCACGCAAGCTGTAGAAAGTCACATAGAACGTCGGCTGCGGGCAGTGGGGATGTTCGAACGGCACGACTAGCCTTTGCTACTTCTATGGCTGCTAAAGATCTCGACCAAATCGTCAACCTATGTAAGCGCCGTGGGTTTGTGTACCCGAGCGCTGAAATCTACGGAGGGTTCCGCTCTTCGTACGATTACGGCCCATTGGGCTCAGTGATGCTGCGCAACGTGAAAGATGCCTGGTTACGCACCATGGTGCAAATGCGTGACGACGTGGTGCTCATTGATGCAGCTATTTTGGGCCCGCCTCAAATGTATGAAGCAAGCGGTCACCTCGCTAACTTCAGCGACCCTCTCATTGACTGCACCGTATGTAAGCGTCGATTCCGTGAAGACCACCTCGAAACACGAGATTGCCCACAAAGCATGAAGGGTTGTGAATTCACGGCGCCGCGAGCATTCAACCTGATGTTCAAAACTCATGCAGGACCCATTGAAGGTTCGGGTGCCGATGTATATATGCGCCCAGAAACTGCGCAAGGCATGTTTGTGAACTTCATGAATGTTTTGCAGACCAGTCGCAAAAAGCCGCCATTTGGTATTGCGCAGGTGGGAAAGAGCTTCAGAAATGAAATCACTCCCGGAAACTTCATCTTCCGTACGCGTGAATTTGAACAAATGGAACTTGAGTTTTTCGTACCACCCGAAGAAGGCCCAAAGTGGTACAAGTACTGGTGCGAAGAGCGTATGAATTGGTACATCAACTTGGGTATTCCAGCCGAGATGCTGCGCATGCGCCCTCACGAGTCCGATGAACTCTCGCATTATTCTGCGGGTACAAGCGATGTTGAATTCCTCTTCCCATGGGGTTGGGGTGAACTCGAAGGTATTGCGCAGCGCACTAATTTCGACCTCACGCAACATGCTCAGTTCTCTGGGCAAAAACTCGACTACTTCGACCAAACAACTAACGAACGCTATGTTCCTTTTGTTGTAGAGCCCGCTGCAGGCGCCAACCGCACGATGGCAGCATTTTTGCTCGCTGCCTACGACGAAGACATCATCAACGATGAGCCTCGTACGGTGTTGCGTTTGCATCCGCGTTTGGCGCCATACAAAGTGGCAATTTTGCCCTTGTCGAAAAAGGACACGCTGACTCCTTTGGCGAAAGAAATCTTTGCAACGTTGTCGGCCCATTACATGGTTGACTACGACGAAACCCAAGCAATTGGTCGCCGTTATCGCCGTCAAGATGAAATTGGAACTCCTTACTGTGTCACGGTCGATTTCGACTCACTCGAAGATGGGGCAGTCACCATTCGTGATCGCGATACCACCGAGCAAACTCGAGTACCGATTGCAGATCTCTTGCCAGAACTGCAGCGCAGGCTGAAGTTCTAGCCGTAGTAGTCTTTTCACAACATCGTCAATAAGGGGTAAATATGAGTGCTGGAAAAGTTGCAGTAATTGCAAAAATCACATCGTTGCCAGGAAAGCGCGACGAACTAGCAAAGGCGCTCGATATCGCCTTTGACAATGTCAAGACAGAAGCAGGAACCCTGTACTACATCTTGCATGCAGACAACGCAGACGAAACAGTGTTGTGGATGTACGAGTTGTACACCGGTCAAGAGGCTCTTGAGTCGCATATGGGTTCACAATGGTTCAAAGAGTGGGGTCCCTCTTTAGCTCCATTCTTGGGTGGACGTCCTGAACTCATCTTCGTTACACCGCTTGCAGGTAAAGGGCTCTAAAGCCTCTTTCTCAAGTGAAAACGTATCTCGACGCCATATTGGCTTTTCATCGCGAGCGTGCTCGTGTCGATACGCGATCTTTCCCCGACTTGTTCAATTTGGCGTCCCAAGCGTCGCCATGCCGTGGTTTCGCGCAGGCCATTGCACGTGAGTCGCAATCGCGTCTATCTGTTATCGCAGAAATTAAAAGACGTTCCCCCTCTAAGGGCAATCTCAACATTGATGTTGACCCAGCAGTACTTGCGCAGCAGTATGAACAGGGCGGTGCAACGTGTTTATCGGTGTTAACAGATGTCGAGCATTTTGCTGGTTCGCCCGAAGACTTGCGCATCGCCCATCGGTCTGTTGGTCTTCCTGTATTGCGTAAAGACTTCACTGTTGATGTGCGTGATATTTGCGACGCGCGCCTCATGGGTGCTGATGCCGTTCTGTTCATTGCTGCAGCTCTCACTGGAGCCGAAATGGCGAGTTTTCATGAAGTGGCCACGGACCTCGGACTCGATGTTTTGGTAGAAGTGCACGATGAACGCGAACTTGAAACTGCCCTTGCTGCCAACGCCTCAATGATTGGCGTCAATCAGCGTGATTTGGTCACCTTCCAGGTCGACCACGAGCGCGCAGTACGCATGGGAGGCGTCATTCCCTCAAACGTGGTTCGTGTTGCTGAGTCGGGAGTGCGCGGGCGCGACGATGCCCAAAGCCTGCGAGACGCCGGATACGACGCAGTGTTGGTGGGGGAATCGTTAGTAACAGCCACGAACCCCACGGAATCACTGCAGTTACTACGGTGCACGTAGTACCTTCACATACATGTTCATCAAGATCTGTGGCATTACCAATGAGGACGATGCGCTCTTGTCGGTGGCTCTCGGGGCCGATGCTTTAGGTTTTGTTTTTGCGCCGTCGCCACGACAGGTCACGATGCAAAAGGTGTACGACATCACACGTCGACTTCCGCCAGGAATTTTGACCGTAGGAGTGTTCCGTGACGAACATCCGCGTCGAGTCATTGAAATGGTTCACGAAGCGGGTCTCAAGGGAGCTCAGCTCCATGGGCACGAGACACCTGACGATGTTGTTGAAGTTTCGCGTTCGGTGCGTTGGGTCATTAAGGCAGTTGCAGCTGGTTCAGTAGATGCACGTAACGCCAATCAGTTTGCTACCGACATTGTGCTGCTCGATGCGCCTCATCCTGGCGCAGGAAAAGTCTTCGATTGGTCACTTGCTGGCGAGCTTGCGGCCGGGCCTCGCGTGTTGCTCGCTGGGGGTCTCACATCAGAGAACGTGAGCGATGCAATTTCTCAGGTGCGTCCATGGGGTGTCGATGTGTCGTCGGGTGTGGAAAGTGAACCTGGAAAGAAAGATGCCCGCAAATTACGCGTATTTATCGCAGCAGCGCGAGAGGCAACCCCAGAGCAATACCGAGGATCCGACGACATGCCTTATGACTGGGAAGATGATGAATAACAGTTAGGCGCTCGTTCTTGTTACCTGCGAGAATAAGGTCATGAGCGTGATGCAAACCCCCGGGGCAGATGGCAGATTTGGGCAATTCGGGGGGCAGTACGTTCCGGAAACTTTGGTGCCTGCGTGTCAAGAGCTCGAAAGAGCTTTCACCGAAGCATGGGACGACGCGTTGTTTCGTGAAGAGTTGAATCATCTGTTGAAGACCTACGCCGGACGTCCTTCTATTTTGACCGAATGCCATAACTTGGGTCGAGAGCTCGGCATTCGATTGTTCCTGAAGCGCGAAGATTTGAACCACACGGGTTCGCACAAAATCAATAATGTTCTCGGCCAAGCACTGCTCGCTAAGCGCATGGGGAAAAAGCGCATTGTTGCTGAAACTGGTGCAGGCCAGCACGGTGTCGCTTCGGCAACCGCAGCGGCGCTCCTCGGTTTGGAGTGCAAGGTGTTCATGGGTGCTGTCGACATGGAACGCCAAGAACTCAACGTGTTTCGCATGCGCCTACTGGGAGCAGAAGTGGTGGCCGCAGAGTCTGGAAGTCGTACGTTGAAAGACGCCGTGAATGAAGCAATGCGTGATTGGGTAGCAACGGTTGAATCAACGCATTACTGCCTCGGCTCGGTGATGGGTCCACACCCGTACCCGTACATGGTGCGCCAGTTTCATCGCGTCATTGGTGATGAAGCGCGTGAACAGTGCCGTGAGGTGCTTGGCGGAGACGACCCCGATGTTGTGGTTGCGTGTGTGGGTGGTGGCAGCAATGCCATCGGAATCTTCTCTGGCTTTGTCGATACGGAAGCACGGCTCATTGGTGTAGAACCCGCTGGAGGTGCTGCAGTGGGGCGTGGAGTGCCTGGAGTTGTGCACGGTATGAAGAGTTATCTCATGCAAGACGAAGATGGCCAAGTACAAGAGGCCCATTCCATTAGCGCAGGTCTCGACTATCCAGGTGTCGGCCCAGAGCATTCGTATTTGTCGGAAATTGGGCGCGCCGAATACCCAAGCGTCACCGATGCAGAAGTGATTGATGGCTTCACATTGCTCGCGCGTTCAGAAGGAATCATCCCGGCGCTGGAATGCGCACATGCGTTGGCATGGATCAAACGGGCTGCCCCAGAAATGCAGGGTCAAGTAGTGCTCATGAACCTGTCGGGACGTGGCGACAAAGACGTTGCACAAATGATGGATGTATTGGGTAAGAAATAATGCCGATGCATTTAGAAACACATCTCAGGGCTCAGCGCTCAGCAGGGAGAAAACTTCTTGTTCCCTACGTAACGGGTGGGCTTTTGAATTGGAAGGAAGCTATTCGTGCTGCTGCGGCCTGTGGTGCCGACGCCATTGAAGTAGGCATACCCTTCTCCGACCCCGTGATGGACGGGCCGGTCATTCAGGAAGCTTCATTGCGCGCGTTGAAAGATGGCGCAACACCCTTTGGCATTATTCAAGAGATTTCTACTCTCGATATCGACATCCCTATTGCAGTCATGCTCTATTACAACACCGTGTTTCGTGCAGGTCATGAACGTTTCGCTACTTCATTAGTGAAAAATGGAGTGAGTGGTGCAATTGTTCCCGACCTTCCCTTGGAAGAAGCAGGCGAGTGGTGCCGCGACGCCGACGCAGCCGGCGTGGAAACCATCATGCTTGCAGCACCTACAGCACCCGATAGTCGTCTCCCACTTGTCGTCGAACGAGCACGCGGTTTTGTATATGCAGTAGGACTTTTGGGTATTACCGGTGAACGCGATTCGTTGGCGTCAACAGCAACAGTGTTGGCTGGCCGTTTGAAGAAAATCACCGATAAGCCAGTACTCATTGGTGTCGGTGTTTCGAATGCGGAACAGGCGTATGAAGCGTGCAATGTTGCCGACGGCGTCATTCAAGGTGCATCTGTGGTGCGTCGCCTCATGGAGTCGGGTCCCGATGCCGTGGGCGAATACATCGCCGAAGTGCGCGCAGCAATAGATGCTCACTAAGTCAATCCACGGCTAATCTCTCACTATGTTGAAAGTCGGAGACAAAGCCCCTGCCATTGAGTTGCTCAACCAAAATGGCAAAGTAGTTTCGCTCGAAAAAATGGGTAAGAAAAAGGTGTTGGTGTATTTCTATCCCAAGGCCGATACCCCAGGGTGCACAACTCAATCGTGTGGGCTGCGCGATATCAAGGGTGACATTGGTCGTACTGCCATCATCGGAATTAGTCCCGATAAGCCAGAGAAACTTAAAAAGTTCGACGACAAATATGAACTTGGTTTCACATTGCTCTCTGATGTTGAACACACTGTTTCGCTTGCCTACAAAGTGTGGAAAAAGAAGAGCATGTATGGTCGTGAATACATGGGTGTCGAACGTTCAGCATTTCTCATCGATGCAAATGGAATCATTCAAGAGGCTTGGTACAAAATTTCACCGAAAGACACTCCGCTGAATTTGTTGAAAGCTCTCGGTAAATGAGTTTTCCCCGGCCCGATTCTGTCTTGCCGCATCGTCCTCCGTTCCTCTTCATCGATGAAGTGACCGAGCTCGTAGAGGGAGAGTCGGCCGTTGGTACATGGAGCCTGAGTGGTGACGAGTGGTTCTTCCCAGGACATTTTCCTGGCAGACCAACCCTTCCTGGCGTTCTCATGTGTGAAGCCATTGCGCAACTTGGTGCGTATGTCGTGCTCAGCAATCACAAGTACGCAGGGAAATTGCCGCTGTTTGGTGGGCTCGACTCTGCACGTTTCCGTAAGCAAGTAGGCCCAGGCGACCAATTGCGACTCGAAGTATCTTTAGGCAAGATGTCGGCACGAGCAGGAAAAGGTTCTGGCCGCGCTGTGCTGAACGGTGAAGTTGCCTGCGAGTGTGAACTTTTCTTTGTACTGGTCGACGCGTAGTTCTACTGCATTAACGCGGTGGGGCAATAATGACCGAACCGTTATGCCCACCAAAGCCGAAGTTGTTCGACATTGTCGGGCCGGGCGTCCATGGACGTGGAGCGCCCATCACTAAGTCAATGTTGAGAGCTGGGTCGAGCTCGGTTGTTCCCGCTGTTGGCGGAATGAGTTTCTTTTCAAAAGAAAGTAGAACAGCTGCTGCTTCAAGTGCGCCCGCGGCTCCGAGTGCATGACCAGTGACACCTTTGGTAGAGGTGACGATGGGTCGGGAAGTGCCGAAGACCTCGGCCATTGCCAAACCCTCAGCGGCATCGTTGAGGGGTGTAGAAGTCCCGTGTGCATTGATGTGTGCAATATCTTCAGGTGTGAGTTCAGCATCTATTAATGCATTGCGCATACAGGCCTGTGCGCCAATGCCACCAGGCGCTGGTGCAGTGATGTGGTACGCATCGGCGTTGCTTGCGGCGCCGAGAATTTCGCCCAAAATGGTGGCGCCTCGTTTTTCGGCAAGGTCGTAACGTTCCAAAATGAAAACTGCTGCACCTTCTCCCATCACAAAACCATCGCGGGTGGTGTCGAATGGTTTGCTGGTGCCCGATGAAGACAAAGCAGTCATATTGCCAAAACCCGCCATAGAGGTAGGCGTTGCTGCGGCTTCTGAACCACCAGTTGCTACAGCGTCACAAGTTCCATAAGCAATGAGACGAGCTGCATAGCCAATGGCATGGCTTGATGCCGCACAGGCTGTACAGATAGTTTCATTGGGTCCTTGGAGGCCGTAACGCATTGAAATGGCCGCTCCCGAAGCATTTGCCATCATCATGGGAACGAGGAAGGGAGAAACGCGGCGGGGGCCTTTTTCTAAAAGAATCGCCACTTGCTCTTCAAGGGTTCCGAGTCCACCAATACCTGTAGCAAAGATGGTGCCAAAGCGTGTCTTATCGGCGGTGATGTTTCCTGCTTGTGCAAAAGCTTCTGCTGCAGCAGCAAGAGCAAATTGTTCAACACGGTCGGCGCGACGAGCATCTTTAGGGTTGTCGAAATAGGGAAGTGGATTCCACTCGGGAATGTTTACCTGTTTCGAGCCGGTAATTCCGGGCCCGATGAGACCAGTCCAAAAATCTTGTTTGCCTAAACCACAAGGTGCAACAACCCCGTATCCGGTGATGGCAACACGATGTGGTCCGCCCGTGGTGAATGGGTTACGCATTAGAGCTTGGAGACCACCAGGTCATAGGCCTGACCGATGGTTTCAATTCCGTCGAGATCTTCTTCCGGTACTTCAACGCCAAATTCTTCTTCAAGAGCCATGACGAGTTCGACGAGATCGAGGCTGTCGGCATCGAGGTCGTCACCGAAGCGAGCCTCTTTGGTTACTTTTGCTGCATCGACTGACAAGACATTGACAGCACACTTTGTGAATCGGGCAAAAAGATCGTCGCTCATAATTTCCTCCGGTTAATGAGAGCACATCGTGCTCGCCTCTATTCTTACAATTTTTCACTCGCTCATCAGGTATTACTGAGGGGTACCTGAATAGTTCGGTGCCTTAGTGACCCATTCCTAAGCCGCCATCAACAGGAATCACGGCGCCTGTGATGTATGCGGCATCATTTGACGTGAGAAATGTCACTACACCTGCAATTTCGTCGGGGGTTGCCATGCGTTGGAGCGGTACGGCTGCTGTGAGTTCAGCGAGGCGCTTGTCTCCGAGGGCTGCTGTCATATCGGTCTCTACTGGCCCTGGCGCAACGACGTTGACGGTGATGCTGCGGGAACCAAGTTCGCGGGCAAGTGATCGTGCAAAACCTACAAGACCCGCCTTGGAAGCGGCGTAGTTTGATTGGCCCGCTGAACCCAAAAGCCCGACAACTGACGAGATGAGCACGATGCGGCCGCTGCGTGCGCGCAGCATATTTTGTGAAGCTCTTTTAGATACCCGATATGCGGCGGTCAAGTTTGCATCAATGACGCTGGTGAAGTTTTCTTCACTCATACGCAGGAGCAAACCGTCTTGAGTAATACCGGCATTCGACACAAGTATTTCTACGTTTCCTAATTGTGCTTCTACTGCAGTGAAAGCTGCATCAACTGAAGCTGAAGAGGTGACATCACATTGCACTGCCACAACGCCGAGGTCGGTCAGTTCTTTGGGCACTGGTGACGAGTTGTAGGTGACCGCAACTTTGTCTCCTTCAGCGATGAAACGGCGCGCACACGCGGCACCAATACCTTTTGATCCACCTGTGATGAATACGACGCGAGACATTACTTGCCCCATCTCAGTACACAACTTGCCGCGGTCATGCCAGCACCAAACCCCACGAGCAAGACGAGGTCTCCGTCTTTTAAGCGACCTTTATCGGCAGCATTAAACAGTGCAAGTGGAATAGATGCCGAGGAGGTGTTTCCTGTTTCATGCAAAACGGTAATAGTTCTCTCTGGCGGTATGCCTAACTTCTCACAAGCCGAGTTGATGATACGAATATTGGCTTGATGGGGGACAACGAGAGCAATGTCATTGGCCGTCACTCCGGCTGCGGCCATTGATTTTTGCCCGGAGTCGACCATGATGCGCACGGCACGGCGAAAGACTTCTTTCCCATCCATGTGAATTTTTCCGCCGACTTCGCAGTACAAAATATTTTCTGCAGAGCCATCGGCATCGATATCCCAAGACAGCAAGTTGCTTGGCCCGTCGTGAGCCTCAATCACTGCTGCCCCTGAACCATCAGCGAAAAGAATGGCAGTGTTACGGTCGGTCCAGTCGGTAATGCGCGACAGGGTGTCGGTTCCTATGACAAGCACTTTTTCAGCGCCCATTGCAATGAGCCCGTAAGCATTAACGAGCGCGTAGACGAACCCGCTGCACGCTGCATTGACATCGAAGGCTCCACACGACAGGCCAAGTGCATTTTGAACAGTTGCCGAAGTTGCGGGAACCGTTCTGTCGGGCGTGGTGGTGGAAAGAACGAGAGCATCGATGCTGCTGGGGTCAACACCGGCCATAGCAAGAGCCTTGGCTCCGCTTTCAATTGACAATGAGGCAGTGCTTCCACCGATGTGGCGACTCACAATTCCGGTGCGCTCGCGAATCCATTCGTCGCTAGTGTCAATTGTTTTTTCTAAATCGACGTTGGTGACCACATTGTCGGGTAGAGCGCGACCCCAACCAGTGATGCGGGCACCTCTGACATTTGCTGGTGTGCGTGGCATCTTCTTTAATTGCTCCGCAGCCATGCAATGGGTTGACGATGGGTGACTCGTTCTCCTTCAACTGCGATGTAACTCTGCAATATTCCGGCAAACGGGCTACGTACTTCTTGGTCGGCCACTGTGCCAAGTACCTCGCCGACAGCAATTGAAGTTCCTGCTGGATGGGCGGTGTCGACCGTGAAAACTCCAGCACAAGGACTCACTATGAGTCGTTCAACGGCAAAGAGGTGTTCGCCCTCAAGAGGGGCAGGAGCAGTAGAGAGACTTTTATTCACCCAATCAATGAGTTTGTCGAGCTCGTCGGGTGTAGCAACACTGATGGTTCGTGCATTGTCGACGGTGCGCTTGGCCATTCCGGTGAGAACTCCGCCTGGGCCAAGTTCTACAAAACCGGTCACGCCAAGCTCTGCCATGGTGAGGAGCGAATGCTTCCAACGCACGGGGCTAGATAATTGCGCAGAGAGAAGCGATGCCCATTCTTCGCCAGAGCTGTGAGCGAGTGCGTCGACGTTGGAGATGACCGCAACTTCAGTATCGCGAGGTTGAGCAGAAGCAATGGCAAGACGTAAGCGGTCACGTGCTGCAGTCATGAATGGAGTGTGGAATGCACCAGACACTTGCAAGGGCATCACCTTTTTTGCACCAAGTTCTTTGGCGTGAATTGCTGCAGCAGCAACGCCACTTGGCGAACCGGCAATTACTACCTGTCCCGGAGCGTTGAAGTTTGCCACCCATACGTCACTGTCGGCTCGACGACAAGCAATTTCTACATCTTCATCATCGAGACCAAGTACTGCCGACATCGTGCCTGGCGACTCATTGCCGGCATCGTGCATGGCGGCTGCTCGTTCCACTACTAATGCGATGCCGTCTTCAAAGCCGAGGGCTCCGGTAGCGGTTAATGCGGTGTATTCACCAAGACTGTGTCCCGCACAAAAACTCGGCTCAATACCCAAGCGCTCAACTGCGTCGAGAACCATCAGGCTCGAGACGTAGGTGGTGAGTTGGGCGTTTCTGGTGTCTTTCAGCTCCTCAGCATCGGCGTCGAGCAAGAGGCGGGCGACGTCTTTGCCTGATATTGAGGAGGCCTCTTCAACGAGTTCCCAGCTGTCGTGGTCGACCCAAGGGCGGCCCATGCCAGGGCGCTGAGAGCCTTGTCCGGGAAATGTAAAAGCGAGCATTAGTGAGAGGTTAGACGTTCGGGAGGCATTGGGCAGGATTCCTTGTATCGCCTTGTACGATGCAGGCTCGTAATTGGTTACTTGCCCGAGTGGCGGAATGGCAGACGCGGCGGACTCAAAATCCGTTGTTCGAAAGGACGTGTGGGTTCGACTCCCACCTCGGGCACGTTTTAGCGCAAGTAACCCTTTTGATGGCCCACAGACATCTCTGTGGGCATTGCGGGTCGCGCAATCTCTACACTCCTTGTGTGGCTTCTATGTTTCTTGAACGGCGTCTTGCGCAAATCGGAACTCGATTGCGTGTTACCCAAGAGAAACTTCGCATTGCTGAAGAACAATGTTCTGCAATGGAAGAAGAAACGAACGAGCACGAACTGCGTTCTCTGGTGTCTGAAACAGCCGGTGCGTCGTATGAGTTCCGTCAGGCAAAAGCCCATAGTGATGCATTGAAGAGACACTGCGAAGAGTTGCGCAGCAGTATTCGCGAGATGGAAGTGCGTCAAGATGAACTACTCGACAAACTTTCGAAGACTCGACGTAAGGGCGAAAAATGACAGTTCGTATTGTTATTGCAGAAGATGAAGCCATCATCCGACTCGACCTGCGCGAAACATTGGTTGAAGAAGGTTACGAGGTGGTTGGTGAAGCCGCTAACGGTGATGATGCAATTGCTCTCATCAGACAACTGAAGCCCGACCTGGCAATTCTTGACATCAAAATGCCAGGTCGCGATGGTGTTGACGCCACCAAAATCATCAGTGCAGAAAAACTGTGTCCTGTTATTTTGGTGACGGCATTTAGCCAGAGGGAAATTATTGAGACAGCACGTGATGCTGGTGCGCTGGCGTACATCGTGAAGCCGTTCCAACGCACAGATCTTGTTCCTGCAATTGAGGTAGCCCTTGGCCGATACAGAGAGATGCAACTTCTCAATGCAGAAGTTGGGGCGTTGGAAGAACAGTTGGAAACACGCAAGATTCTCGATCGGGCTAAGGGTGTTTTGGTGTCGCAATGGAAAATGACAGAAAACGATGCCTATCTCTACTTGCAGAGAACCGCGATGAGCACCCGGTGTAAAATGCGCGATGTTGCCGAGCGTGTCTTGGCTGGCGAAGTAACGCTCTAGAAAGACCGACGCATGAAACTGATGACTTTAGATGGTAACTCGCTCGCGTATCGAGCTTTTTTCGCTTTGCCCACCGACATGGCAACGGCAAGCGGACAAGTAACTAACGCGGTCTTTGGGTTCGCTTCAATGCTGTCGAATTTATTGAAAGAACATCGCCCCGACGGCATTGTTGTTGTTTTCGATCGGCCCGAACCAACTTTTCGCCATTTGGCAGTTCCCGAATATAAAGCGCAACGAGAAGCTGCTCCCGATATTTTGCGACAGCAAATGGGCGTCATACGCGAGTTGCTCGATGCGCTCGGTGTGCACACCATCGATATGTCTGGCTTCGAGGGTGACGACCTCATTGCAACCATCGCGCGGCGTGGAAAAGAAGCGGGGAATGATGTGCTCATTGTTACTGGCGACCGCGACAGCTATCAGCTGGTATGTGACCCCCACGTCAGGGTTTTGTATAACAAGCGAGGTGTGAGCGACTACGCCATTTATGACGAAGCAGGAATATTGGAGCGCACTGGAGTGCACCCAAATCGCTATGTGGAATACGCGGCTTTGCGAGGAGACCCAAGCGACAACCTCGAAGGAACGCCAGGTGTGGGTGAAAAAACCGCAGCCAAGTTGGTGAATGCGCACGTGTCGTTGGAAGATATTTTTGATAACGCAAGCAAGCAAACGCCAAAGCTTCGTGCATCTCTGGAGGAAAGCCGCGATCGCGTTCTGCGCAATGCTTCCATCATGGTGTTGAGAGATGATCTCGAGATCACACTTTCCGATACCGATGTCATCCCGACACCACACATTGACCAACTCGATCGATTGCTCGATTTCTTAGAAATGCGCACCATGAAGAAGAGGTTGGTCGAAGCCTTCTCGCCGTGGGTCACCTCAAAGGGCTCTAACGAGAAAGCCTCGGTTGCTCCGCAAGCTACAGAGAGCGATGTAGGCCTGCCTGTTGTGGTCACCGTGGTGTCGAAAGATTCGCTGAGCGATTCGTTCAGTTCTCTTGAGCAAGACAACCTCTTGGGTATTTCTGCCGTGTGGAGAGATCAAAAAAAGCAAACTGATCTCATCGGAACCGTCGTAGCAACGAGCACAATGTCTTGGCAATACGACACAGCTTTATTGCCACAACTTTCACGGCACTTACAGAGTTGCAAGGAAAAGGGTGCATCAATTATTTCGTACGATGCAAAACCGTTGCTCCGATCTCTCCTCGAAAGAGATACAGATCTTCAAGCAATTACTTTCGATATAGCCATTGCCGGTTATCTCATCGACCCCGTCGAGGGCGCGCATACCCTGAGTGGTCTTTTAGAGCGCTACACGGAATACGCGCTTCCGCAGGTATCTTCTGTTGCCGATTCTGGTCAACTTGACTTTGGTGGTTTCGACGATTCTCCAGATGCTTCGGCATCGGTAGGGCAGTCACAAGCTTGTCGCGTCATTTACGAGCCGCTGCGTGCCGCTTTAGATGAGTCGGGAATGTTGTCGTTGTATGAAGACATAGAACACCCCCTCATTCGTGTTTTGGCAAGAATGGAAACGTTAGGAATTGGCGTTGACGTAGCCGCGCTTTCCAAAATCAATAATGATCTCATCGGCAGGGCAAGCGCACTCAGCGAAACTTTGCTCGCTGTCGTCGGACGCCCCATCAATTTCAACTCTCCCACTCAGTTGCAAGAAGTCTTGTATAAAGATCGGCAGTTGACCCCTGGTAAGAAAACGAAAACAGGTTTCAGTACCGATGCAGCAACGTTGGAAAAACTGCGTGATGAATGGCCTGAATTCATCAATCCACTATTGGAATATCGAGAAGTCGAGAAATTGCGTGGCACATATGGCCAAGGACTACTCGACGCCGTTCAAAAAGATGAACGCATTCACGCGACATTCCAACAAGCTGTGGCTCGCACAGGTCGGTTGAGTAGCGAAAATCCGAATTTGCACAACATTCCGGTGCGTTCTGAATCGGGGCGTATCTTCCGAACCGCATTTGTTGCACGCGCAGGCTGCGAATTGATGGTGGCCGATTACAACCAAATCGAACTGCGTTGCATTGCGCATCTTGCAAACGACCCTGGCCTCATCCAATCCTTCACTGACGGGATCGACATTCACAACGCCACAGCGGCACGCGTGTTTGGTGTCGACCCTCTGAAGGTGACCCACGATCAGCGCTCCCAAGCAAAAATGGTTTCGTATGGGCTGGCCTATGGCATGGAGGCCTACGGTTTATCGCAACGATTAGCTATTGGTGTCGAGGAAGCAACTGGAATTCTCAATGCCTACTTCGATGCCTTTCCTGCAGTTCGTCAATACATGGACGACACCGTTGTCGAAGCGCGTAAAAACGAAGGCACTGTCACGCTCTTTGGTCGGCGTCGTCCTATTCCGGAATTACGCAGCGACAATTTCCGTGTTCGACAAGCCGGTGAGCGTCAGGCGATGAATGCCGGTATCCAAGGTCTGGCAGCAGACATTTTCAAAGTTGCTTTGGTGCGCATCGACGAAGCATTGGAAAAAGGCAACTTTGCAAGTCGTCTAGTTCTTCAAGTTCACGACGAAGTAATTGTTGAAGCGCCAACTTCAGAAAAAGAACAAGTGAACGAACTCGTGCTGAACATCATGTGTCATGCCACCGAACTGAAAGTTCCTCTTGAGGTGAATTCGGCATGGGGTCATACGTGGTCTGAGGCCAAGTAAATGACCAACCATTGGTTTGAACCCATTGCAGACCATTTGGGTTCCGCCTACTTGAGGTACTCCTTTACAAAAGGGACGCGCCAAGAGGTCGACTTCATCGTCTCGGAATTGCATCTTGTGCCGGGAATGCGAGTGCTCGATGTGGGCTGCGGGCCAGGGCGTCATGCGCTCGAACTCGCCCGGCGGGGTATTGAAGTAGTGGGAATCGACATTTCCCAGACATTTGTCGATCTTGCCTCACAGGCCGCGCAGAATGAGGGTGTGGCATCTCTAGCCACATTCCATCGACACGATGCTCGCCAGATTCAGCAGCTCAGCGGCGTTCAGGGAGCATTTGATGTCGTCATTTGCCTCTGCCAAGGTGCCTTTGGTCTGATGCGTCAAAATAGTGAAGATGAACTGGTTTTAGCCGGAATGGCTGATGCTCTGAAAACTGATGGAACCCTTGTGCTGTCTGCCTTCAACGCCTACTTCGCCGTGAAATACCACTCATCGGCGCAGTTTGATGCCGATAGCGGTGTGTCGTCGGAAATGACTGAAATCCGTAATCCGCAAGGGGAATCTCGCGAAGTTGCCTTGCACACGGGGTGTTACACGCCGCGTGAACTGCGTTTGCTCTGCAAGGGGGTGGGTCTCGACCACATCAAGGTTTTCAGTGCCGAACCAGGGGCGTACGGGGATGCCCTTCCCACCACTGAAACAGCGGAGTTTCTTGTTTTTGCTTCTCGGTGATAGGTTTTCAGGGTCCTATCCATCGATTCCCGTCCCTTTTGAAAGCGAATTCCCCGTTGTCCGACACCACTATCTCTTCTGCTCCCTTTGGCACCTACGACGCAGAAGGTAATTACACCCCGCGCCAAATCACTTCACACGACACATCGTTCGCCGATGCCATTGCAGGCACCATGGTGGAACTCAAAGATGGTCAGCTTGTTTCAGGAACGGTCGTCAAAATTGACCGCGATGAAGTGCTCTTGGAAATCGGGTACAAAACCGAAGGCGTTATTCCTTCGCGTGAACTTTCTATTCGCAACGATGTTGACCCCAGTGAAATCGTTTCACTTGGTGAGCGCATTGAGGCTTTGGTCTTAACACTTGAAGACAAAGAGGGCCGCCTCTTGTTGTCGAAGAAGCGTGCTCAGTACGAGCGTGCCTGGGGCGACATCGAAAAAGTTAAAGAAGTCGACGGCATGGTTGAAGGTCTCGTTATTGAAGTCGTCAAGGGCGGCCTCATTGTCGACATCGGACTTCGCGGTTTCTTGCCAGCCTCACTCGTTGAGCTTCGTCGCGTTCGCGACCTTCAGCCGTACATGGGCAAGGTCTTGCAAGCAAAAATCATTGAACTCGACCGCAACCGCAACAACGTTGTGTTGTCACGTCGTGGTTTCCTTGAAGAAACACAAAAAGAGCAGCGCGACGATTTCCTCGTGCATCTCAAGCCAGGCGAAATCCGCACCGGAATCGTGTCAAGCGTCGTTGCATTCGGTGCATTCGTCGACTTGGGCGGCATGGACGGACTCATCCACGTTTCAGAGCTCTCATGGAAGCACGTCGATCACCCAGGTTCAGTTGTTGCAATTGGCGACGAAGTAACTGTTCAGGTTCTCGATGTCGACATGAGCCGCGAGCGCATTAGCTTGTCCTTGAAGGCCACACAGCAAGACCCATGGCAAGAATTCGCCAGCTCACACGAAGTGGGTCAGCTTGTTTATGGTCGCGTCACGAAGCTCGTTCCATTTGGTGGTTTCGTGCAGGTTGGCGACGGCATTGAAGGTCTCGTTCACATCTCCGAAATGTCGGCTCACCATGTCGATTCACCAGAGCAAGTGGTCACGCCAGGCGAAGAGTTGTGGGTCAAGATCATCGATCTCGATCTTGCGCGCCGACGCATCAGCATTTCTATCAAGCAGGCTGCCGAAGGCGGAGAGCTTGCCGAAGAGTACCGCAGCCACTTTGAAGTCGATGAGCAAGGTAACTGGGTTGGCGGCGACGACGCAGAGCGTGAAGCAGCTTGGGCCGACTACTACAAAGAGTACGGCGAGGGTGAAGCACCACCTGCAGCAGAAGGCGCTGAAGCAGTAGCTGAAGTTGCCGCTGTAGTTGAAGAAACACCTGCTGCACCTGCTGAGTAATTTTTCAACAACATGATACTTGTGGGTCTGACCGGGGGAATTGGCTCCGGTAAGTCCACGGTGTCGCAGATGTTGTTAGAACACGGGGCAATCATTGTCGATGCAGACGCCGTGGCCCGTGAATTACAGCAACCAGGCACCGAAGTTTTGCGTCTCATGGCGGAAGCCTTCGGCGACGAAATTTGCAACGACGACGGTTCACTCAACCGGCAAGCAGTAGCCGACAAAGTATTCGGTAACGCCGATGCTTTAAAGACCCTTAACGGAATTGTGCATCCTGCCATTGGTAAAGAAATGAACAGGCGCATTGAAGAGCAAAGAAGCACCAACAACGTGGTTGTGCTCGATATCCCGTTGCTCTTCGAGAACCCGCGCGAGGGCTTGTGTGGGGTCATTGTTGTCGACGTGCCCGTTGAGATAGCCGTCAATCGCTTGGTGAGCGCTCGCGGTATGACCATTGCAGACGCCGAGGCGCGCGTATCTCGCCAAGCATCGCGAGAAGACCGTAGAGCAATTGCCGACAAAGTAATTGATAACTCCAGAGATCTTGAGTTCCTTCGTCAACAAGTTGATGAGGTCTGGGCATGGATGCAACAACTTCCTGCTGCTGCTCCCGATGCGGGCAAACAAGTACGCCCTGAAGTGAAGAAATGACCGAGGCTCGGCACTCCTTCCAGGTGGTGTCTGACTATTCGCCAGCCGGAGACCAGCCGCGTGCCATTGCAGAGCTATCGGCAGGTATTGAACGTGGCGAGAAGTTCCAAACCCTGTTGGGAATTACGGGTTCGGGTAAGTCGGCCACTATTGCCTGGACTATTGAGAAAGTACAACGACCAACACTCATTCTTGCGCCCAATAAGAGTTTGGCTGCTCAGCTGACGCAAGAGATGCGAGAGTTTTTTCCGCATAACCGCGTTGAATATTTCGTGAGTTATTACGACTACTACCAGCCCGAGGCGTACATCGCTTCAAGCGACACGTTCATTGAAAAAGACTCATCGGTGAACGATGAAATTGACCGGTTGCGACACTCTGCTACCGCTGCACTTCTGACACGGCGCGACACCATCGTGGTGGCCAGCGTGAGTTGTATTTACGGAATGGGTGACCCTGAGGAATACCGAGGCCAGTTGCTGGAGTTGCATACGGGTGTCGACTACGACCAGCGCAGTATTTTGAAACGCCTCGTTGAGCTGCAATACGACAGAAATGACATTGCACTGGGGCGTGGAAATTTTCGCGTGCGCGGCGACACCATTGAAATTCATGCTGCATACGACGAAAACGTATTGCGGGTGGAAATGTTTGGCGACACTGTCGACCGCATCACCACAATCGACCCGGTCACGGGCGAAAACCTGAGTGAATTAACAGAAGTTGTTGTTTTCCCTGCAACGCATTATGTAGCCGGCGACGAACGCATGCGCCGCGCTGTTATTGGTATAGAGAAAGAACTCCAAGAACGACTAGCGGTATTTGAGTCGCAGGGGAAACTGCTAGAAGCGCAACGTTTGCGTATGCGCACGCAATACGACCTCGAGATGATTCAAGAAATGGGTTACTGCAACGGTATTGAGAACTACTCAATGCACATTGATGGCCGCGAGCCAGGGGAGCCACCTTTCTCCCTGCTCGACTATTTCCCAAAAGACTATTTGTTGGTCATTGATGAAAGCCACGTTGCAATTCCGCAGTTGCATGGGCAATTTGCCGGCGACCTGAGTCGCAAATCGAATCTTGTAGAACATGGCTTTCGTTTGCCGTCGGCCATCAATAACCGTCCATTGCGATTCGAAGAGGTGATGGAGCGACTGCATCAAGGTATTTTCATGTCGGCAACTCCTGGCAAGTTCGAACTTGCCGAGTCGCAGAGCATTGTTGAGCAAATTGTTCGACCAACTGGGCTGGTTGACCCCGAGGTCATTGTGAAGCCAACGAAGGGTCAAATTGACGACCTCGTAGAAATGGTGAACGATCGCATTGAGCGCGGCGACAGAATTCTTGTCACGACGCTCACCAAGAAGATGGCCGAAGACCTCAGCGAATATTTGCTCGAGCAGGGTTTGCGCGTTCGCTACTTGCACTCAAATATCGACACCATTCAACGCATTGAAATACTTCGTGCGTTACGCCTTGGCGAATTCGATGTGCTTGTAGGAATTAACTTGTTGCGAGAAGGTCTCGACCTTCCTGAGGTCTCGCTTGTTTGTATTCTCGATGCCGATAAAGAAGGTTTCTTGCGTAGCGAAACATCGCTCATTCAAATGATCGGTCGTGCCGCACGAAATGTCGACGGTCAAGTTGTGATGTATGCCGACAAGATGACCAAGGCAATGACGGCTGCTATTGGTGAAACCCAGCGGCGCCGTGAGCGACAAATTGCCTACAACCTTGCTAACGGCATTAATCCGCAGACCATTCGTAAGGCTGTGGGCGACATCTTGCATTTACTCAGGCCCGATTCGGGTGCACCCGTTCCAGGGAAGGGACAGCGTAAAGATCGTGAGCGCGACAAGGTCAAGCGCGAGTTGCGCTCGTTGCCCGAGCAAGAGATGCTGCGTCTCATTCAAACCCTTGAAGAAGAGATGCATGAGGCTGCTGGTGACCTGCGCTTTGAGTATGCAGCCCGACTGCGCGATGAAGTGAATGAATTGAAGCGGGAATTACGTGATGCGGGTTAGCACATTGCCCCATATGTAAGTAATCTCGCATGAATGGCTGACAAAATCATTGTGAGAGGTGCTCGTGAGCACAACCTGAAAAATGTCAGCGTTGAACTACCACGCGACAAACTCATTGTGTTCACTGGTTTGTCTGGTTCGGGTAAATCAAGCCTTGCATTCGACACCATCTATGCCGAAGGTCAACGTCGGTATGTGGAAAGCCTCAGCGCCTATGCACGCCAATTTCTGGGTCAGATGGATAAGCCAGATGTCGACCACATTGAAGGTTTGTCTCCCGCTATCTCCATTGACCAAAAGTCCGCTTCTCGTAACCCGCGGTCAACAGTAGGAACCATTACTGAGGTGTACGACTATTTGCGCTTGCTCTACGCGCGCATTGGTGTGCAGCACTGCCCGAAAGATGGCACTGCACTGAAGAGGCAGACGCCTCAACAAATCGTTGATCGTGTTTTACAGATGCCCGATGGAACTCGTTTCCAGGTGCTGGCGCCAGTGGTTCGCGGTCGCAAAGGTGAATACGACACCTTGCTTGGTGAACTTGCAGGGCAAGGGTATGTGCGCGCCAGGGTCGACGGAGAACTCGTCGATATTTCTGAGTTCCTGAAACAAGAGAAGCGTTTGGCTCGCTACGAGCAGCACTCTATTGAAGTAGTCATTGACCGATTGGTAAAGAAAGACAACATTTCGCGTCGTCTCACCGACAGTTTGGAAACGGCTCTGCGGCTCGCAGAAGGAGTTGCGGAAATTGAACTGATGGGCGTGAAAGGCGATGAAAGCGAAACACTCACTTTCAGTCAACATCTTGCGTGCCCCAAGTGTGGCGATAGTTTCGATGAACCCGCTCCACGTAACTTCTCATTCAACTCTCCTTACGGCGCGTGTGAGAACTGCGATGGTTTAGGAACCAAGTTTGAAGTTGATGCCGACTTGGTGATTCCCAATACCGATCTGGCCATTACCGAGAGCGCAATAGCGCCTTGGCGTTCGGCGCATACTCAGTACTTCAACCGCATGCTTGAATCGGTGGCAGAGAAGTACAAGATTCCGCTTACCAAACCCTTTGCAAAACTCACCGACAAGCAAAAGAACATCGTGTTGAACGGCGTTGAAGAGGGTCTAGTAGTTAAGTACAAGAATCGTTACGGTCGGGTACGTACATTCAATACGCACTATGAGGGCGTCATCCCATGGATCAAGCGTCGTCATGAAGCTGCAGAAAGCGATTGGTCGCGCGAGCAGTATGAAACATATATGCGTGAAGTACCTTGCACGGCTTGCAAAGGAGCGCGTCTCAAACCCTCTTCTTTGGCAATCACCATTAACGACAAGAGCATTTCGGAAGTGTGCGAAATGCCCATCGCCGACTCTGCAGATTTCCTCGAAAAACTGGTGTTGAGTGATCGAGACAAAATGATTGCGGAACGTGTGACGAAGGAAATCAACGCACGTCTCGGTTTCCTCCTCGATGTGGGCTTGAATTACCTCACACTCATGCGTAATGCAGGAACACTCGCAGGCGGCGAAGCACAACGTATTCGTTTGGCTAGCCAAATTGGGTCGGGCTTAGTGGGAACGCTGTACGTTCTCGATGAGCCGTCGATTGGTTTGCATCAACGCGATAATAAACGTCTCATTGAAACGCTCGTGAGGTTGCGCGACCTCGGGAACACGGTGCTGGTTGTGGAACACGATGAAGACACCATTCGCGAGAGCGACTGGATTGTTGACATTGGTCCTGGTGCCGGTGAGCACGGCGGTGAAGTGGTGTACAGCGGCCAGGTGTCGGGCATTGGCAAAGTTGCCGAGTCGATCACCGGTCAGTATTTGTCGGGGAAGAGGTCGATTCCGGTTCCTGAAGTACGGCGTCAGCCCAACAAGGAACACATCGTGGTGCGCGGTGCTCGCGAGCACAACTTGCAAAACATCGATGTGGAATTCCCTTTGGGATGCTTGGTTGCGGTCACGGGTGTTTCGGGAAGCGGTAAGAGCACTCTGGTGCGCGACATTTTGTTGCCTGCTCTCATGCAGAAAATCTACAAATCGAAAGATGCACCTGGTCGACACAAGTCGGTTGACGGTATTGAGCATCTCGACAAAGTAATCGACATGGATCAGTCGCCCATTGGTCGTACGCCACGCAGTAACGCAGCTACCTACACAGGCGTGTTCGACAACATCCGTAAGTTGTTCGCAGCTACTCCTGAGGCAAAAGTTCGCGGGTATCAACCAGGTCGATTCAGCTTCAACGTTGCTGGTGGGCGCTGTGAAGCTTGTTCGGGCGACGGCACCATCAAAATTGAAATGCACTTCCTACCCGATGTCTATGTTCCTTGCGAAGTATGCAAAGGCGCGAGGTACAACCGCGACACTCTGGAAATTCAATTCAAAGGCAAGAGCATCGCCGATGTATTGAACATGCCCATCTCGGAAGCTGTCGACTTCTTCGACAATCAGCCCGTCATTAGCCGCCATATGAAGACCTTGGTCGATGTTGGCCTCGGATACGTGCGTCTTGGCCAATCGGCTCCAACCTTGTCGGGTGGTGAAGCCCAAAGAGTGAAACTGGCAAGTGAATTAGCAAAGCGCAGCACCGGACACACCATTTATTTGCTTGATGAACCAACAACGGGATTGCACTTCGAAGACGTGCGTCGATTGCTCACCGTGTTGTCTCGTCTCGTTGACCAGGGAAATACCGTCTTGGTCATTGAGCACAACCTCGACGTCATTAAAACCGCCGACTGGCTCATCGACCTTGGACCTGAAGGTGGCTCTGGTGGTGGTTTAGTGATTGCAGAAGGAACGCCTGAAGACGTCGCTAATACGCCTGGTAGTTACACAGGGCACTTCTTGCGGCCACTGTTGGGCCTCGAGGGGAATGCTCCAAAAGCAACAAAGCCTGTTGCGGTGAAAAAGAAGGCTGTGAAAGTTGCTGATCCAAAACCGAAAGTTGCTCGAAAGAAGTAATGCGTGGTTACTAAACCACCCACCGGCACCATTCCAGAAACGCCGGGTTCGTACCAGTTCCGTGATGCAAACGGCAAGGTCATTTACGTAGGTAAAGCAGCAAACCTGCGTCAACGGTTATCGAACTACTTCCAGGACCCTCGTATTTTGCACACACGAACAGCAGCCATGGTTGCTGCTGCCGAAACGGTGGAATGGATTGAAGTACGGAATGAAATAGAAGCGTTGATGTTGGAGTTTAATCTCATTAAAGAGCATCGACCTCGCTTCAACATTCGTCTTCGTGACGATAAGAGTTATCCATTTCTCGCCCTCACGCTCGATGAGCAATGGCCACGTGCAGTGGTGATGCGCGGAAGGAAGCGCAAGGGGACCAAATACTTTGGTCCGTACCCCCATGCCTATGCCATTCGCGAAACGCTCGATTTGTTGTTGCGTACATTTCCGGTACGCACGTGCGCTCCTTCCAAGTTCAAAGAACACGAGCGCCTTGGTCGCCCGTGTCTCTTGTTTCACATTGAGAAGTGTTCGGGGCCGTGCGTCAATGAAGTGACGCCTGACGAATATCAGGTATTCGTACGAGGTCTCACAGATGTGTTGAATGGGGACGCTGAAGGAATCACCAAAGATCTTGAAGTTTCAATGCGCGAAGCTTCTAGCGCTTTAGATTTTGAAAAGGCCGCTCGTCTGCGCGACAGGCTCGCCGCAGTGAAGCGTGCGACAGAGAAACAACAGGTGGTGGGCGACAACAACGACAGCGTCGACGTCGTCGGAATTTTTGATGACGATCTGGAGGCTTCCATTCAGGTGTTCTATGTTCGCCATGGTCGCGTGGTGGGACGCCGTGGTTTTATGGTCGACAAAGTTGAAGACCTCACGCCTGGTGAATTCCTCAATCGCATTTTAGAAAACCTCTATGGCGAAGAGCCTGCAATGGGCTATCCGAAATCGGTATTGGTTCCTTACCTTCCAGACGACATGGATACCTACACCGAGTGGCTCTGTGGCATGCGTGGTAGCGCTGTTGATATTCGCATTCCTCAACGTGGAGACAAGCGGTCACTGCACGAAACCGTCACCATGAACGCACGTGAAGAATTCACTCGTCAACGTATGAAGCGGGCGAGCGACCATAACGCCCGAAGTAAAGCATTGAGCGAAATTCAAGACCTCTTACGCCTACCAGAAGCGCCGCTTCGAATTGAATGTTACGACATGGCTCATTTGCACGGCACCGACTACGTCGGGTCGATGGTGGTGTTGGAAGATGGGTTGCCAGCCAAGCGTGAATATCGTCGCTTCAAAATTAAAACAGTGGAAGGCAACGACGACTACGCCGCCATGAAAGAAGTGTTGACCCGTCGACTAAGTGCCTACATCGAGGAACGAGATGAACCCACTGGCGACAAGCCCGGTCGGTTTGCCTATCCGCCACAGTTATTGCTGGTCGATGGCGGAAAAGGGCAACTGTCCGTCGCCATTGAAGTGGTGAAGGAACTTGGTCTTGAAGATGAAATTCCTGTGGCTTCTCTCGCGAAGAAATTTGAAGAGGTTTTCATACCTGGCCAATCTCACCCTGTGAACGTTCCTAGAGGAAGCGAAGCGCTCTACATGTTGCAGCGCATTCGAGATGAAGCTCACCGTTTTGCAAACTCCTTCCATAGGGAACTGCGCGACAAGCGAATGAAAGAAAGTGTGCTCGATGGAATTGTGGGTTTGGGTGAAGCCCGACGTCAGCGTCTTGTGAAAGAGCTTGGTTCCTTGAAGGCGGTCAAGGAAGCGCCACTTGATCAACTGCAGGCATTACCGTGGTTGCCTGACGTTGTTGCATTAGCCATCTTTCACAAGATTCATGGTGACAGCGGCTCCACCCCAACACAATGAGAAGAGAAACAGTTGAATCAGCCTGCTGAGTATTCATGGGAAGATCATGCACAATGGTGGATCGACGGTTTTACCGGCGGTGTTGACCCCGAATATGTCGAGCAAATTATTCCCATGGCTCTGCGTGAGCTTGATGGTTTTGCGCGTATTCTCGATGTGGGGTGTGGTGAAGGTCAAATTGCCAGGGTCTTACAAAGTCGTACCAATATCGATTCTCATATTGTGGGTGTCGACCCCACGCAGGGCCAGGTTGACGTTGCCATTGAACGAGCAGTGGGCGAGCAGTATTTGCGTTCAGGTGCCGATGCGCTGCCCTTTGCTAGCGGCAGTTTCGATGCCGTACTTGCTTGCTTGGTGTTCGAGCACATCGATGCTCTTGATGAAGCTGTGAGTGAAGTTGCGCGCGTCCTGCGACCAGGTGGGCGTTTCTCTTTTTTCCTCAACCATCCACTCTTGCAAACCCCCAACAGCGGGTGGATTGATGATCAGATCATCGACCCTCCAGAACAGTATTGGCGTATCGGGTCGTACCTAGATGAAGCCATCACCTTTGAAGAAGTGGAACCTGGCGTGCGAGTGAGGTTTTTGCATCGTCCACTGAGTCGATATGTGAACACCCTCGCAGCACATGGTCTCTTCCTTGAGGCGATGTTTGAGCCAGCACCGCCACCAGGGTTTCTTGCCCGCAGCGCCGACTACGCCTTTGCTGCATCAATTCCGCGGTTGCTGTGCTTGCGTCTATGCAAATTTAGCTCTCCTCATTCGTTAGTCTGACCTTGTGACTGACGTCCTCGTTATTGCCGGTTTATCGGGTGCGGGCCGTTCTCAAGCTGCCGACGACATCGAAGACCTTGGTTGGTTCGTCATCGATAATCTGCCTACGTCGCTCGTTGAAAAAGTGGTGGAGTTGGCGAGTTCGCCGCTCGACCCGCATTCTCAACTCGCTTTGGTCGTGGGTAACGTCAGCCAACAAAGCGACATGCTTGAAGTGTTGCGCAACCTTCGTCACAACGGACACCGAGTGACTGTGCTGTTTCTCGATTCTTCGACAAGCGAACTGGTGAAGCGTTACGGCGCAACACGTCGGCGCCATCCACTCGATAACGAAAATTCTTCATCGGGTTCAGGGCATAGCGGAGGCATTGCGACGCTCATTGAAAAAGAGCGCGCATTATTAGAGCCAGTGAAGGCTGTTGCCGATTTGGTCATCGATACCTCGGCATTAACCGTGCATCAACTGAAAGCCAAGTTGGTAGAAATCTTTAGCGAAAAGGGAACAACCGATGTCATCCAGGTGGGTCTTGTTTCCTTTGGCTTCAAGCAAGGACTCCCACTCGATGTCGACTTGGTTTTCGACGTACGTTTTTTACCGAATCCATACTGGGATGAAAACCTGCGTCCGCTCACGGGAATTGATCCGGCGGTGAGTGCCTACGTTCTGGAAAATCCCATTGCTGAACAATTTTTGTCACACCTTGAAGGGATGCTCGATCTGCTCTTGCCTGCATATGTGGCAGAGGGGAAGAGTTACCTTTCTATTGCCATTGGGTGTACGGGGGGTCAGCACAGGTCGGTAGCGATGGTCGAGCGTCTTTCACAATGGTTCACAGGTCGGTCAATGAACCCGCGGGTTACCCATCGAGACCTGCCCCGCCACTAAGGTTCTAGAGGCACCGTTTTGGGTGCGGAACGCGAAAGGGCAAATACATGACCATCAAGGTAGGCATCAACGGTTTCGGGCGTATTGGTAGAAACTTCTTCCGCGCTGTTCAGGCCTCAGGGGCCGATATCGAAATTGTCGCAGTTAACGACTTGGGCTCTATTAAGACAATGGCTCACTTGTTGAAGTACGACTCGGTGCTCGGTGTGCTTCCTAACAAGATTTCTGCCCTCGAAGACGGCATCAGTGTTGATGGCAAAGTTCTGAAGGTTCTGCAAGTGCGTGACCCGAAAGAGTTGCCGTGGAAGGCGCTTGGAGTTGATCTTGTCATTGAATCAACAGGTATTTTCACCGATCGCGACAAAGCAGCCATGCACCTCGATGCTGGCGCACCGCTCGTCATCGTTTCTGCTCCATCAACCGGCGCCGATGCCACCATCGTGTACGGCGTGAACCACAACGATTTCCAAGCTGGTGTTCACAAGGTCATTTCCAATGCCTCGTGCACAACCAACTGCTTCGTGCCATTGGTCAAAGTTCTCGACGATGCTTTCGGTGTTGAAGGTGGCCTGATGACCACCATTCACGCCTACACGGGCGACCAGGCTCTTGTAGATGGCCCACACAGCGACTTGCGTCGTGCTCGTGGAGCTGCAATCAACATCATTCCTACAAGCACCGGCGCCGCCCGCGCAACAAGCTTGGTCATGGAATCAATGAAGGGCAAGCTTGATGGCACATCACTACGAGTCCCTGTACCTACCGGCTCCATCACCGACTTCGTTGCAAACTTGAAGAAGCCAGCAACCGTTGAAGAGATCAACGCCGCTTACAAGAAAGCAGCTGATGGTGAGCTCAAAGGTATTTTGGAATACACCGATGAGCCAATTGTTTCGAGTGACATCGTGACAAACCCGCACTCATGTGTTTTCGATAGCGGTTTGACGATGAGCATGGGAACCATGGTCAAGGTTCTTGGTTGGTACGACAACGAATGGGGTTACTCCAACCGACTTGTCGACCTCACGTTGCACGTAGGCAAGAAACTCAAAGGTTAACTATGGCGCGTTTGCCACTATTAGAAGATCTGGGTGACGTTTCAGGTAAGCGCGTTTTGGTGCGTACCGATTTCAACGTTCCGATGGAAGGCCCCGATAATGCCAGAGTCATCACCGATGACTTTCGCATTCGTGCTGCATTACCAACTATCAATTGGCTGACCTCTCGTGGTGCGTCAGTTGTGTGTGCAAGTCATCTCGGGCGCCCCAAAGGCGAATCTGTAGATAAATATTCCATGGCACCTATTCGCGCACGTCTTCAGGAATTAGCACCAGGCGTAGAGCTCCTTGAGAACCTTCGTTTTAATGCTGGTGAAGAAGCCAACAGCGAAGCCTTTGTTGCACAACTCGTGCAAGGTTTCGATATGTATGTCAACGATGCTTTCGGAGCTGCGCATCGTGCGCACGCCTCGGTATCGGGGCCACCAAAAACTTTGCCTTCAGCAGCGGGGCGTCTTCTTCAAAAGGAAGTGGAAGTACTCGGAGAAATGCGCAACCATCCCAAGCGTCCATTCATCGCTGTTCTTGGCGGCGCAAAAGTGAGCGACAAATTGGGAGTCATTGAAGCACTGTTGTCGACAGTTGATGCTTTGGTCATTGGTGGGGGAATGTGCTTTACCTTTCTGGCTGCCAAAGGGATGCCAGTGGGCAGTTCCATTTGCGAACTCGATCAGGTTGCCGTCTGTAAACGACTTCTCGATGGGCCCAAGCCCATACATCTCCCAGAAGACATTGTTGGTCTCGACGCCGAGGGAAACTACGCCACCTTTGGTGTTCGTTTGCCCGACGGAGCAAAAGGGCTCGATATCGGCCCTGGGTCAGCAGCAGCTTTTACCGACGTCATTATGGATGCGCGCACGGTGTTCTGGAATGGCCCGATGGGTATGTTCGAAGACCCGCGTTTCGCAGCAGGAACAAAGACGGTTGCTCAAGCAGTTGCCGACACAAAAGCTTTTACGGTTGTGGGCGGAGGCGATAGTGCTGCGGCGCTCGCACAATTTGGTTTAGACGATCAGGTAGATCATGTGTCTACTGGCGGTGGGGCGTCTTTGGAATATCTAGAACTTGGCGACTTGCCAGGTCTGGCTGCATTACGAGGAGCACCCAATGTCCGTTAATTCTCGTCGACCACTCATTAGTGGCAACTGGAAAATGAACCACAACCATTTTGACGCAATTCAGTTTGTGCAAAAGCTGGCGTATCTCGTCACTAAAGAAGACTTTGAAGTGGTCGACGTTTCGCTAAACGTTCCATTCACCGACATTCGCAGTGTGCAAACCCTCATTGACGCTGATGAGTTACGTTTCCAACTCGGTGCGCAGCATTGCCACTTTGAAGATAACGGAGCATTCACTGGCGAGGTGTCGGCTGCAATGTTGTCAAAGCTTGGAGTAAAGACTGTCATTGTGGGTCACAGCGAACGGCGAGAAGTTTTCGGTGAATCTGATGAAGTGATTTACAAAAAAATTTCAGCAATAGTGAAATACAATATGACCCCCATTATTTGCGTGGGTGAAACACAAGCTGAACGTGAAGCCGGCGCCACGGAAGAAAAGGTGCTGGGGCAGTTGCGTTCGGCTCTTGCTCAACGCTCACCAGAACAAGTAGCTAAGTTCGTTATTGCCTATGAACCAATTTGGGCTATTGGAACAGGGCTTACAGCAACAGCGCAAGACGCCCAAAGTGTCATTGCAGCCTTGCGTAACGAAGTTCTCGTTTTGGCCGGGGCAGAGGCCGCTCAGAGTGTTCGCTTGCAATATGGCGGTTCCGTCAAGTCGAGCAATATTGCCGAAATTATGGAACAGCCCGATATTGATGGAGTATTGGTGGGTGGGGCGAGTCTCGACCCTGACGAGTTCGCTCGTATAGTGCGCTACCGTTTGCTTGCATGAGTAATACAGACCTAGCGACACGGGAGCCCCAAGTGTTTGGGGCAGTCGAGAGCAAGTCTCCGGGTCGCCTCGCTTGGGAGCGTTTTCGACGCGATCGAGTTGCTGTCATCGCATCGTTTGTCGTCTTGTTCTTCGTTTGCATCGCTCTTCTTGCGCCGCTGGTTTGCAAAGCACTTGGTATTAACCCACTGACGCTCGATCGCAAAGCGTTGAATGATTATGGTTTGCCCAATGGACCATTTGGTGCAATTTCTCGTAAGCATTTACTCGGAGTAGAGCCAGGAACAGGGCGCGATATTCTTGCTCGCTTAATTTATGGAGCTCGTGTTTCATTGTTGGTGGGATTTGTTTCCACGCTTCTTACAACGGTGATTGGTGTAGTGCTCGGTATCGTTGCCGGATATCGGCGAGGAAAAATAGACGCCATCATTAGTAGGTTCACCGACCTCACGTTGGCCTTCCCGTCGCTTCTGCTCATCATTGCTCTCACACGCCCATTTACGCAGCGTCTCGAGTCATTCGGCGTTCCTGAAGGAAATCCGGCACGACTCACTTACATCGTGCTTGTGCTCTCCCTTTTCGGATGGGTCTATGTGGCTCGCATTGTTCGAGGCCAGACCCTGGCACTTCGCGAGCGTGAATTTGTCGAGGCAGCTCGCGCAAGTGGGGCAGGGCATTGGCACATGGTGTTTAAAGAGTTGCTTCCCAACATTTGGGCACCCATCATCGTCATTGTGTCGTTGAGTTTGCCCGGTTACGTGGCGGTCGAATCTACCCTCTCCTTCCTTGGTGTAGGACTCCTGCCTCCCGATGCTTCATGGGGAGTGATGCTGGGCGATTCGGTGAAGTATTACCGTGCCGACCCCGCCTACCTCTTTGTGCCTGGGGTGGCCCTCATAGTGCTCGTGTTGGCCTTCAACGTGATGGGTGACGGGCTACGTGATGCACTTGACCCGAAGTCTGACCGTCAACAGCTGGGGTAGTTGCTCGGATTGTTCATCTGGCGTTCGCTTGGGTATAGGGTTACCACGTAGTAGATATTCACACTAGGGGGTAACAATGAAACGTCGCATCATTGGCTTGCTGGGTTTAGCGCTTTCCGCTTCTCTCATTGCTAGCGCTTGTGGAAGCGATTCCAGTAGCAGTACAGATACAGCAGTATCGAATGACACGGTGGCAACACCGGGAACCGATGCGGGTACTCCAACTACTGGTGGCACCATTCATATTTTGAGTCAACTTGAGCAAATCACTCACCTTGACCCTCAGCGCAATTACACGGGGTCAGACCTGGCATTCGTTGGCTCCACAATGCAGCGTGCGCTCACCTCGTATGCGTATGCGCCAGGCAGCGACGGGTCAAAACTTGTTGCCGACCTTGCGACCGATACTGGTACACCTACTGAAGGTGGAAAAGTGTGGTCATTCACGTTGCGCGATGGCGCTACCTATGAAGATGGTTCTGCAGTGACATGTGCCGATATTGCATACGGCGTGTCTCGTGTATTCGCGACCGACATCATTGTTGATGGCCCTACTTATGCAATCACTTATCTCGACATACCGAAAGATGCCGATGACAATAGTGTGTATCCAGGCCCATACACCGCAAAAGCCGATCAACAGGCCTTATTCGACAAAGCTGTTGCGTGTTCAGAAGATGGCAAGACAATTACCTTTACTCTGAGCCGTGTTGTTTCCGACTTTAACTACACCACTACTTTGCTTGCTTTCAGCCCAGTGCCAAAAGCAAAAGACACCGGTGAAAAATACGACATGGCTCCTGTGTCATCAGGGCCATACAAAATTAAGTCGTACGAACCCGGTAAGTCGTTGGTTCTAGTGCGTAATGAAAACTGGTCGAAAGCTTCCGACCCCATCCGTAACGCATACGCCGATTCTTTTGTGTATGAATTTGCGTTGGACCCAGCAGTAATCGATGAGCGTCTCATCGCCGACGCTGGAGATGACCAGTATGCAGTGAGCGACGGCGGATTGCAGCCAGAAAATCTTCAAACCGTTTTCGACGATGAGCGCTTTAAAGACCGTCGTCAAGATGACTACGACCCATATGTTTCGTTCACCGCGTTTAACGCGAAGACCGTTTCATGTGTTGAAGTGCGACGTGCAGTGTATTTGGGTCTCGACCGTGAGGCGCTGCGCACCGCAGGTGGCGGACCATACACAGGCGACTTCGCTGACGGATTCATCAAGCCAGCATTGGCCGATGACTACGCGCCAAACAAAATGCCTGAAGGCCTCAATGCAGACGGTACGCCGAACGTAGAGGCTGCCAAGGCTGCTTTGACTGAGGCGAAGACCAAGTGCCCAGATGTTTATGCCAAAGCGACAGGCGAAGGCTTGAAGTTCTTCCACCCCGATACACCGACATGGCAGAAGAACATTTCTATTTGGATTGAATCTCTGAAGGCCGTGGGAATAGTTATTAAACCAACAGCTGTTGAACCAAGTAAGTACTACCCAACAGTTCAAAGTGACGAGACCGACTACGACATCGCTCGTGGTGCATGGGGCCCAGACTGGCCAAATGCTTCAACGATGATTCCAGAGTTGTTCCTCACCACTGGTGGATTCAACCTCACCCGCAACGGTGATGATCCGGCATACAAGCAGTTTGAGACCGACACAAAAGCAGCACTTGCTGAACTCGATCGTTCAGCACAGGGTACGAAGTGGAAGGCTCTCAACCAATTCCTCGTCGACCAGCTGTGGTCTCTTCCTGGAACTTTCTTGAAGGCTCAAGACCTCTGGGGTTCCAAAGTAGGCAACGCTTACCGTTGGTCATCTAGTGGATCTTTCCTCTTCGGAGAGCTCTACGTAAAGCAATAAATCGATAGGAGGGGGGTGTCGGCGAAAGTTGACACCCCCCTTTTTATTTTTAGTCTTCACACCTGAGGAATGCATTGACCACTTTTATCGCTCGTCGTATTTTGTTTGCGCTGGTGCTCCTGGCTGCCGTTTCTCTCTTCACCTATTTACTTTTCGCGTTACTCCCTACAGACCCTGCAGCATTAACTTGCGGCAAAAACTGTAAACCTGAACTCATAGCTGCGAACAGAGTTCGGCTCGGCTACGACAAGCCCATTTACGAGCAGTATTGGCAGTTCATCAAAGGCATTTTTGCCGGACGAACGTACGGTTCAGGTGATATCGCCTTTACGTGCCCTGCACCGTCGTTGGGTTACTCCTTCAATCAGCACGAATGTGTGTCAACACTCATTGGCAAGACATTTCCTGTAACGGCGTTTCTTTCTTTAGGCGCTTTCATTTTGTGGATGCTGCTCGGTGTAGGAACAGGAACATTTGCCGCATTGCATCGCGGCAAGTGGCAAGACCGTTTGACCTCTGTTGTTACTTCTATTGGAGTGAGCCTTCCGACGTTCTACGTTGGTCTGTTGGTGTTGTTTTCTGTCGTGATCTGGCTGCAATGGCTGCCGTTTCCTCACTATGCATCGCCCACCGAAAACCTTCATGATTTTCTCACAGCAATGATTTTGCCATGGATCACTTTGGCTGTTCTTTCCGCAGCCTCGTACACACGTCTCACTCGTAATGGTGTCTTGGAAGCGATGAACGAAGATTTTGTACGCTTTGGTGTAGCCAAGGGTCTAAAGAATAGAACCGTCATTCGTAGGTATGTGTTGCGAGCGGCACTCATCCCCATTGTCACCATTGCTGGTTTAGATTTTGCCGCGCTCCTCGGAGGCGCAATCGTCACCGAGAGTGTTTTCTCTTTGCCCGGCATGGGCCGCTTAGCCATTAGATCAGTTACCGATTCCGACCTGCCAGTACTTGTCGGCACAACCTTGGTGGCGGCTGTATTTATCGTGATGGCGAACACCATTGTTGACATCGTTTATGGGGTGCTCGACCCACGGGTGAGGGTGAAGTGATGGAAAAAGTTCCTTTGCTTTCAGTGGAGAATCTCAATGTTGAGTTCTCCACTCCCGATGGCGTTGTCCATGCCGTGAACAATGTTTCATTCGCCGTTGAATCGGGTGAGACACTCGGAATAGTCGGAGAAAGCGGTTCTGGTAAAAGTGTCACCGCAAGTTCGATTCTTAAATTGAATTCGGGTGTCACAGCCAAAACCCAAGGTGCAATCTTGTTCAATGGCCGAGATGTGTTAGGGGCTGACGACAAGACGATTCGCAGCATCAGAGGGTCTGAAATAGCAATGATTTTTCAAGACCCGCTTTCCGCTTTAAATCCGTATTACACAATCGGTAATCAGATCATCGAGGCTTACAGGGTTCATCACCGAGATGTGAAGAAAAGTGCAGCTCGAAAAATAGCTTTAGAAATGTTGCATCGCGTGGGAATTCCCAACCCAGAAGCCCGAATAGATGAGTATCCACATCAGTTTTCAGGAGGCATGCGCCAGCGCATAGTGATTGCTACCGCTCTCATCAATTCTCCGAAGTTGCTCATTGCCGACGAACCAACAACTGCGCTCGACGTCACGGTTCAAGCACAAATTTTGGATCTCATGAAAGACATTCAAAAAGAAAATGGCATGGCCATTATTCTCATCACGCACGACCTTGGTGTTGTAGCTGAAACTTGTGATGATGTAGCCGTCATGTACGGTGGCCGTATCGTTGAAAAAGCGACGGTTAATGAACTATTCCTTACTCCTACGCATCCGTACTCGTTTGGTTTGCTAGGTGCTGTACGTAGTCTTGATAACAGTGCAAGGGGAGAGCTTCAGACCATTGCTGGTTCTCCGCCATCGCTGCTGCATCTGCCCAGCGGTTGTTCTTTCTTGCCGCGATGCGGCTATGCACAGCAGAATCTCGCCCAGTGCTCATCTGTAGTACCTGAATTAGAGAAAGTCTCACCGACAGAATCTTTCTCGGCTTGTCATTTGCGAACTGAAGCCTTGATCTCGTTGAAGATGAAAGAGCTTGCATGAGTTCTGAAATTTTGCTCGAAGGAAAGAGCCTCGTTAAATATTTTCCGCATGGTTCAAAAGGAATCTTCGGAAAATCAGATGGATTCGTACAAGCCGTTGACGGAGTCAACCTCGTCTTGCGTAAAGGGCAAACTCTTGGCATCGTGGGTGAATCGGGTTGCGGTAAATCAACCTTGGCGAGGGTGCTGACGCGTCTCATAGAACCCACATCAGGAAACATCATTCTTGACGGCAGAGATATCACAAAAGTTTCTGGCAAGGAATTGCAATCATTGCGTCGTGATATTCAAATGATCTTCCAAGATCCATTTTCTAGTCTTAATCCAAGGCATAGCGTGGGCGAGATCATCGCCTCTCCAATGCGAATTCAAAATATTGTTCCCAAGGGCAATGAGAAGTTGCGGGTTCAAGAGCTCATGGAGTTGGTGGGTCTCAACCCTGAGCACTACAACCGATATCCACATGAATTCTCTGGTGGTCAACGCCAGCGCATCGGCATTGCGCGTGCTCTTGCTTTGAATCCAAAGGTCATTGTCGCCGATGAACCTGTATCGGCGCTCGACGTATCGATTCAAGCTCAAATACTCAACTTGCTTGAGCAGTTGCAACACGATCTCGGATTGTCGTACGTGTTCATTGCTCATGACTTGTCTGTCGTGCGACACATCGCCGATGAAGTGGCTGTGATGTATCTGGGAAAAGTCGTGGAGATCGCCCGGCCAGAGGTCCTCTATTCAGCGCCTGCACATCCGTATACAAAAGCTCTCTTGTCTGCCGTCCCATCTGCCACGCCTCGTGCATCCCACATGCACAGCCGCATAGTGCTGCAAGGAGATGTGCCGTCACCAATTAACCCACCTGTGGGATGTCGCTTCGCGGCGCGGTGCTGGAAAGCTCAAGATATTTGTGTAGCTCAGGAACCAGCCCTGGGGTCCCAGTCGTTCACTAGCCAGCCAGAAGAGGGCCTTGTGGCCTGTCATTTCCCCGAAAACAGCAACTAGGCTCTATTACCGTGCGTGACATCATCACTATCCTCACCGTCATTATCAACGTAGTGGCAATGTTCTCCCTCATCGCAGGGGTTCTGTTGCACAGCGGTCAAGGTGGCGGGCTTTCCGACATGTTCGGCGGCGGAAGTGGTGCTGGTCTCGGTTCTGCGGCAGCAGAGCGCAACCTCAACCGTATTACCACCGTTATCGCGTTGGTCTGGTTGCTCACCGTCATTGCTCTTGCTCTCCTTTTGTCCAACTAAAGAAGGTTTGAAGAGTATTGGCGTCTTAGTTGGCTCTGAAAAGGCGTCAATGTAAGATGTACATCCACGTCGAAGTGGCGAAATAGGCAGACGCACCAGCTTAAGGGGCTGGCGCTCGTAAGGGCGTGGGGGTTCAAGTCCCCCCTTCGACACTTTGACACTCTGTATCGGGCGTATGCCCACCAGTTTCGCTCTCTCTACGCAGCCAGTTTGCGAATACTTGCCCGCGGACGGTTCATTGATTTTCGACTAATCAGAACACAAATGGAGTCGTATTGAGCTGCCTCACACAAGGTGAACGTTGAGGCAAGCCCAAGTGACTATGCTCGCTAGAAGTCATTGGTAACGCATGTGGCGTCCGCCTTGGCCTGAAGATTGGGGAATGACTGTGCGTCAGGTGAATCGTTGGGGTGTTCTAGTTGCTTTGGCAACGCTCTTGGTGGGTGTTGTTAATGTTGTTTCGCCTGTTCATGTGCAGGCCGTGGCAACTATCAACCAGGTCGGCGTAGATATCGACGGTGAAGCTGCAGGCGACCTCTCGGGCGTTTCTGTGGCGATGTCTGGGGACGGTTCGCGTATCGCAATCGGCGCCAACAGCAACGACGGCACTGGCATTGATGCTGGTCATGTGCGTGTCTACACGTTGATCAATGGCACGTGGACACAAACAGGTGCAGATATAGATGGTGAAGCTGCACGCGATTATTCGGGCAAATCGGTTGCGATGTCTGGGGACGGTTCGCGTATCGCAATCGGCGCGTACGGCAACGGCAGCAGTGCTGGTCATGTGCGCATCTACACGTTGATCAGCGGCACGTGGACACAAACTGGTACAGATATAGACGGTGAAGCTGCATTTGACAATTCGGGCTATTCGGTTGCGATGTCTGGGGACGGTTCGCGTATCGCAATTGGCGCAACTACTAACGACGGCACTGGCATTGATGCTGGTCATGTGCGTGTCTACACGTTGATCAATGGCACGTGGACACAAACCGGTGTAGATATTGACGGTGAAGTTGCAACCGACACGTCGGGCGTTTCGGTGGCGATGTCGGGGGACGGTTCGCGTATCGCAATCGGCGCCCCCTACAACGATGGCAACGGTAGTGATGCTGGTCATGTGCGTGTCTATGGTGTGCCGACTGTTCCTGTTGCGCCGACGATCACCTCGGTTGTAGGCACGAATGGTTCGCTGTCAGTGACTTTCGCTTCGGGTGCTGATGGCGGGTCACCTATAACGAATTACAAGTATTCGATCGATGGAACGAACTACATTGCTTTGAATCCGGCAACAACATCAAGCCCGTTCATTATCAGCGGTCTCACTAATGCGACATTTTATTCGGTCACCATCAAAGCCGTGAATATTGTTGGTGACTCGCTTCACTCGAATACGGTGGGCGGAACTCCTGTTGCACCGGCTGCGATAGTGGAACCCTCCACAACAACTGTTTCAGCCACCACAACGACCACTATCGCCGCAGTAGACATATCGAGCTCGAAGAAGGTGGTCGTATCCAAGAATGAGCTTCCTCAGACAGGAAGTGATTCATTCCCGCTTGTTGCTCTCGCAATGGGTCTTTTATCTGCTGGCCTCGTGGTCACAACACGTAAGCGATTTACCAGGCGCTAGTCGCTCCTACACAGGCGTGATATCTTCTTCTCAGCGGTGAGGTGCCGCTAACGCATTCAAGGAGAAAGCCATGATCGATATCGATCGTGGGATTCTGCCCGATGCGAGTGTGGAGGGTCCCCCCTTCGACACCACGTAATAGGGGGCTATATGGCCGTAATGGCGCGAAACCTGTGGAGGGTCACCGAGCCTTTCCACCAGTTGGCTTATCGTTCTCCGGAGGCTGTAGCGGCTTATCAGGCAATTGGATTGCAGGCAGCCCCACACCAGTATTTTGCAAGCCGTCTTGCCGCTGCTGGTGAGGTAACTCATGGGGTGGCGGTAGCCCTATTGTTCGGATTCGCCCCTGTATATGTTGCGCAAGCCGTGCCAGAGGTGTGGAGCATTGTTGACGCCGAATCTGTGGTGGAAGCGAGAACCCGGGGAGCAGATACAACCCTGAAGCGCATTCTCGGCCAAACCTGGAACGGTGCTGAAATAGAGCGTGCAAACCTCATTGCTCAAGAAATGATCGCGAGTCTCTCTTTTGCGGGCAAGCCTATGGCTGCAGCACAAAACGATGTAGCTCAGCCGAGCGAACCTGGCCTTCAATTGTGGCGTGCATGCACCATCTTGCGCGAATACCGCGGAGATGCACACTGGGCAGCTACTGCCGCTGCAGGCGTTGATGCGGTGGAGTGTCATATTTTGCACGCAGCCGATGGTGCGATGCCTGAAGACCTACTTCAGCGAGTTACCGGATGGAAAGATTCAGAATGGGCTGAAGCGAAAGCGCGATTGAGTGCACGAGGCTTATTACATAAAGACGTTAACGACTTACGCATCACACCTGCGGGGGAAGAAGTCAAATTACTCATTGAGCGCTCTACCGATAGTGGGTCTTCAATTCCTGTCAGCATCGTTGGCGAGAAGAAGACCGAAGAGCTGATTTCATTAATGAAACCCTGGGTGGCGGCCATTATGGATGCAGATGTCATTGGAGCTTGGAAAATGCGTGAGCAACTGTGGCGAGATCTTCCGTCAGAGAAGAATGTTTAGATCGCTCGCTTCAGTCGAAGACATTTTACGATGCCCGGTTTGTGGCGTATCAATGAGAGTGAGTAATGCGGAACTGAAATGCGTGACTGGTCATTCATTTGATATTGCTCGACAGGGGTACGTCAATTTACTAACGAACAAAACCTTCATTAAAAATGCAGATACTGCGGCGATGATCAACGCCCGCCAACAGATGCACGCGCGGCCATTCTTTCAAGATCTCGCACGTCAGATTTCAGATATCTGCGTTGAAGTGTCACAGAGTTCTCCCGCAGCCACGGTTGTAGAACCTGGTGGGGGAAGTGGGTTTTACGCGAATGCACTGATCAGGCGAGTTGACGCTGCTCGGGCTGTGAGTTTTGACATCAGTGTTCATGCGGCAAAGGTTTGTGCTCAACAATCAGAGCGTGTCGCAGCGGTCGTCGCAGATGTTTGGCAGAAGTGGCCTGTTGCTGACGATAGTGCTGATGTAGTTTTGTCGGTCTTTAGTCCACGCAATTTCATTGAAACTGAACGCGTATTTAAAACGGGTGCTGTCCTTATTCTCGTCACGCCGGAGGAAGAACATTTTGTTGAGATACGAACAAAGTTCAATGCGCTAGGAATCCAAAGTCATAAAAACGAAAAGATCGCCGCATCGTTGGAAAACTTTACAAAAATTCGTCAATCGGTGCTCGAATCAACAGAGTTGCTGAACGGCTCAGCCCAGTGTGACTCG
>CAFBQU010000003.1_pt1 | contig 57373 bp, 56 predicted proteins | sample 7270051 | NCBI WGS metagenome assembly CAFBQU01 (sample SAMEA6814184, study PRJEB35770) | uncultured Acidimicrobiaceae bacterium | biome: Freshwater; feature: Freshwater reservoir; material: water | place: Czech Republic | collected 2016-11-09 | depth 30m m
CACCGACCCATGAGTCGTGAAGGTTACAGGCTCGCTAGCGTTTCCACCATGCCTTCCTTCGACATCGTCTCAGAAGTAGACCGCCAAGAACTCCGCAATGCCGTAGATCAGGCCCAACGGGAAATGGTGAACCGCTTCGACTTCAAAAACACCAACTCCGATATTGAGCAAAAAGAGCTCATCATCACCATCCGCACCATCAGCGAAGAAAAGGCACGGGCCGTGCGCGTGTTGCTCGAAGAAAAATTTGTGAAGCGCGGACTTTCCTTAAAGGGCATCGACTGGGGGAAGTTTGAACAAGCCTCAGGCGACACGGTGCGCCAGGTGGTGACCATTGCTGTTGGTATTAGCTCCGATAAGGCGCGTGAAATTAACAAGCTCATTAAGGAAAAAGGTCCGAAGGGAATTTCAAGCCAAACGCAAGGCGAGCAAGTTCGCGTGACAGGAAAAAAACGCGACGACTTACAAGCAGTCATGGCGCTGCTGAAAAGTGAAGACCTTGGTGTTCCCTTACAGTTTGAAAATTTTCGCGACTAAAAGTTTTTAATCTTCGCTTGATTCTGCTGCACGCTTTTGCAGTTCAGTAACCACGCTTGCATCGGCGAGTGTGGTGGTATCACCTAAGTTTCTTCCTTCGGCAACATCACGTAACAACCTGCGCATAATTTTTCCACTGCGTGTTTTTGGTAGGTCGGGTGTGAAGAAAATTGCTTTAGGTTTAGCTATGGCGCCAATTTCTTTTGCTACGTGATTGCGCAAATCATTTTCAGAAACCGACGCACCACCGCGCAAAGTAACGTACGCAATAATTGCTTGCCCAGTTGTTGCATCGTTAGCGCCTACAACAGCTGCTTCCGCAACGCTTGGGTGCGAAACAAGAGCCGACTCTACTTCTGTTGTAGAGATGCGATGCCCTGAAACATTCATGACGTCATCAACGCGGCCAAGCAACCAGAGATAGCCATCGTCGTCTAACTTCGCACCGTCGCCGGCAAAATAACGACCAGGAAATTTACTCCAATACGTTTCTTGGAATCGTTCGGGGTCGCCCCAAATACCTCGCAACATTCCCGGCCATGGGTGCGTGAGTGTGAGATAACCACCACCATGGGTAATGACATTTCCCTTTTCATCAACGACTTCTGCACCTATTCCGGGCAAAGGAAATGTTGCTGAACCAGGTTTTGTCGTTGTTACACCGGGCAATGGGCTAATCATGATGCCACCGGTTTCGGTTTGCCACCACGTATCGACAACAGGGCAACGACCTTGACCAATATTTTCGTGGTACCACATCCATGCTTCAGGGTTAATGGGTTCGCCCACACTGCCAATAACGCGTAGCGAACTGAGATCATGCTTTTGTGGTTCTTCCACTCCCCACTTCATAAAAGTACGAATAGCTGTTGGCGCAGTGTAGAAAATGCTCACTTTGTATTTTTCGACAATGCCCCACAAGCGGTCGTTCTCGGGGTAGTTCGGTACGCCTTCATAAATGACTTGTGTTGCACCGTTTGAAAGCGGCCCGTACACGATGTAGGAATGGCCAGTGATCCAGCCAACGTCGGCCGTACACCAATACACATCGGTTTCTGGGTGTAAGTCGAAAACATATTTGTGCGTGTAACTCACATGTGTGAGATACCCACCTGTTGTATGCATGATGCCTTTAGGTTTTCCTGTTGTGCCGCTGGTGTACAACAAAAATAAAAGTTGCTCGCTTGACATGGGTTCAGCAACGCACACTGGTTCGGCAACAGCCATGAGATCGTGATACCAATGGTCACGACCTTCCTGCATCGTGATGTCGTTACCGCCACGCTTCACCACAACAACGTGTTCAATTGTTGGGGTTGAACTCACTGCTTCATCGGCCTGTGGCTTGAGTGGGAAAACTTCACCCCGCCGGTATCCGCCGTCGGCAGTAATGAGTACCTTTGCCTCGGCATCGTTAATGCGGTCGGCGAGAGCCTGTGAGCTAAAGCCACCAAAGACCACCGAATGAGCAGCGCCAATGCGAGCACACGCCAGCATTGCCACCACTGCCTCAGGGATCATCGGTAAATAAATATTTACTCTGTCGCCTTTTTGCACCCCAAGACTTTTGAGTGCATTAGAGAATTTTTGTACTTCATCGAGCAACCATGCATACGTGAGTGTGCGCGTATCGCCAGGTTCACCTTCCCAGTGAATAGCTACTTTGCTGCCGTTGCCGGCTTCCACATGGCGGTCGAGACAGTTGTAAGCAACATTGAGTTCTCCACCAATAAACCACTTGCTATATGGGCTTTTCCACTCACAAATGGTGTTCCATGGCTTGGTCCAGGTGACCGTCTCACTTGCCTGTGTCGCCCAGAACGTTTCGTAGTCTTCGCGCGCGGCGTCGTACAGATGGGGTTCAGACACCAATGCATTGGCCTGAAAGGCCGCGCTTGGGGGAAACTTCCGCTGCTCCCACAACAGGTCAGAAATGTTTGGTGAATCAGTCGCCTCGCTCATATGCCCCCTCTTTCCCTTCCGACTGTAGCCCTCTCGGCTGGGTATTTATATAGCGAAATAGACGTACTAAGTTGGAGTGATGGTAAAGAAAGCACCTGCACCCGCGAAGAAGGCAGCGAAGAAGCGCGCTCCCGGTCGCACCGAAAAAAATGTGGTGACCGTCGATGGTCGCGATCGCCGACCTTGGGCATTGGCGAGTAAAGAACGCCTGTTAGCAGCAGCCACCGAGGAAATTGCTGAAGTGGGTTTTGAGCGCGCACGACTCGCGGAAATTGCAGATCGTGCACAAATGACCCCCGGCTCTGTGTACACCTGGTTTGCAAATAAAGAAGAACTCTTCCGCGCCGCACTTGAAGATGCTTTCGATGCGCAGTTGCTCTCTAACGTACGCGCGCTGGAAAAGTTGCCTGCCGACAGTGCACCATGGCTCGTCAAAATTGCGTCGCTTGTTCCTCGCAATAGCGATGATGACGATTTCACCAATGCCCAGAAATTACTCGTGGAAACGTACTACGCATCGTGGCGAGACCCACTTGCACGCGACGTACTTTCATCACGAGTACGCGAGCATTTTGCTTTGTACGTGAAAATCATCGAAGAGGCCAAAGAGGAAGGCAGCATTGTTGTTTCCCTTGATACAGAAATGTTGGCATCACTATTTCTTGGCATAGCAATGGGCCTAGCCCTCGTTGGAATGGCTGGTGTTCCACGTACCGAACCCGTGAATTGGCTTGCTATTGGCACATTGGTCGACCAAGTGGTGCGACCAAAATAGTTGTTTACGGAGTAAAAGTAAGTGCGCTAAATGCACCCAAACCATTCGGGTCTAACAGTGCAGCTGCTTCGCTCATACGTGAGCGCATCTTCATTGCTGCCAAGTTTGGGGCAGCAGCCGCGGCCGCCCACGCCAACTTGCCTTCCTCTACCAGTTCATCAATTCCCCACAGTTGCAAAAACTGCGACTGACTACGCATCGATTCTGGAGCTTTGACTGCCGCTAATTGATCAATCATCACTTGGGTAGTGATGTCTTGGTGCCCCGGGTTCTGTAAATAATGCTGGCCTTTTTCATGCCCTACGTATGTTCGCAGCCATTCGCGCCATGGCTGCGCTGCTGCTACTGCAGTGATTGGCGTGCAGTAATCAAAAATAAGCACGCGTCCACTTTCCAGTTTTTGCAACGCTGAACTTAACCATTCTTGTGCAGCTCTTTGCAACGGCGCGCGAGCACCGTGTTTGGCAACTGCTGGCAAAAAAGGTGACGGCTTACTGAGCGGTTTTAAAACTTCTACTAATTGATCACCATTCAATCCAACCCAAGATTCACGCCATTCGTTATCGAATACACACAAATCAAACGCAAGATTGTCGAGAAGTTCATTAGCAATGACCACTCCCGTGAACTTTTCTTCGGGTATTTCAGCAAGAGAGGTAACTCCAGAAGGATGTTTGGCTCTTTGCTGTTCAGATATTTCGACAGCAACATAGGTCCACACTTTGCTGCACTCAGGTTGGGCATCTATTAACCCGCGCGCCAAAGTGCCAGGCCCTGCTCCCACTTCCATCACAGTGAACGATTCTGGCGAACCCATCTCTTTCCACCATGCATCGAGTGCTCGTGCAATGACCGCGGCAAAAAGTGGTCCGACTTCTGGCGAAGTAATGAAGTCTCCTCGACGACCTGCTTCACCACGGCGCGTATAAAAACCTTCGTCGCCATAGAGAGCTAATTGAATGAACTCGCGAAAGGGAATTGCTCCACCCGCTGCGCGAATGGTTTCGTGAAGAGAACTAGCCACCAAAGGCACTAGTGAACACTGCGATATCACCGAAGTGCAACGCCACGCCAGGCAAGATGCCCAGCGCAAGTGTTGCGATACCAGTGATACCCAATGCCAATTTGAGTGGCGCAGGTGTGGCGATTGGCGACGTATCGCCGTTAGGAACGGGACGCATCCACATTTCACGCATCACATTTCCGTAATAGCCAAAGGCGATCACCGAGTTCACTGCACCAATAACCGCAAGTACATAGCCCCATGTTGTGCCGGCTTCTAATACTGCTTGGAATGCCGAGAACTTACCGATCCAACCACCGAGTGGTGGGATTCCAGCAAGTGATGCAAGGAAGATAGTTGCGAGTGCCCCGATGCCCGGTGCATAACTAAAGAGCCCGCCAAATGATGCCACTTCTCCACTGCGGGTCTTACGGCTCACCGCCAAAATAATGCCGAACATACCGAGGTTTGTTGCTGCGTACACAATGAGATACGTAACTACAGAACGCAACACTGCGGCACTGGAGTTTCCTTCAGCAGCCACTGCAAGCGGCATCAAGATGAAACCACCTTGAGCAATTGATGAATACGCCAACATACGCACAATGTTGGTTTGGCGCAGCGCCATGACATTGCCCACAGTCATAGTGAGCGCAGCTAGTACCCAAATGAGTGGCTGCCAGACATCTGATGCACCAGGAACAGCTACATAGAGAACTGTGACGAGAGCAACGAACCCGGCAGCTTTTGATGCAACCGACAAAAACGCTGTTACTGGCGTTGGCGCACCTTCATAAGTATCGGGGGCCCATGTATGAAAGGGAACAGCAGACACTTTGAATGCAAAACCCACCACCACAAACACCACTGCCAAAACGCGAATTGCTGTGAGTTCGCCACTGATTTCTGCGGCGAGGCCTGACAACAATGTGGAGTTTGCTACTCCGTACAGCAACGACATGCCATAGAGCATGACCGCCGAAGCAAACACTCCTAAGAGGAAATACTTCACACCAGCTTCATTGCTTTTTGCATCGCGCTTACGCCATGCAGCAAGCATGTATGCAGGAATCGAGAGGAACTCTAAAGCAACGAAAATTGACACAAGATCGCGACTTGAAGTCATCATCAACATGCCCAAGATGCTTGACAACATCAGTACCCAATACTCACCTTGGTAATAGTCGCCTTCTTCAATATGCGTTGTCGACAGCAGCACGATGACATAGGCACTCAGCAAAAAGAGCCCCTTCATAACGATGCTGAAGTCGTCGATGACATAACGACCATCAAATAATGAACGTGGTCCTTCATCGCTCAATGCAAGTGTGAGAACAGGGATAAACGCACCGAGCAAGGTAAAACCTGCAACTGTTGAAAGCAACCACTTGCTGCGATCGGCAATGAAGAGATCGGCAAGTAGGACGACACAAATTCCAGCAGCAACAATGATTTCAGGCGCGATGGCGTGATAATCGACTGCTGGTGAAACCCAGTCTGCTACAGCAAAGAGCGTGGAGAGCACTTCGTTAGCCTCCGATATGAGTAACGATTGCGGCAACTGCCGGGTCGATGAGTTTGAACAACAAGTTCGGCATCACACCGAAAAGAACGATGCCGACGAGCAATGGAGTCCAGGCCACCCACTCGTACACCGTCACATCGTGGATGTCGCTGTGATGTGCATCGTCGTGATCGTGATGACCATGCGAGTCGGAAGTGGAACCACCGAACTCGGGCTTTGGTTCGCCAAAAGCTGTGCGTTGGAAGAGCCACAGCAAATAAGCCGCCGCAAGCACGGTTCCCATTGCCGCAATGACCATGTAGACACGGAAAGTCACTTCTGACAAGCCAGACAGCGGGCTATAGGCCGACAAGATGGCGGGGAATTCTCCCCAGAAGCCAGCGAGTCCGGGCAAGCCAAGTGATGCCATTGCGCAGAAGCCGAGGATCCAACCCAAGTGCGGAACTTGTTTCAACATGCCACCGAGTCGAGCAATTTCCAAGGTGTGATAGCGATCTTTCACACTTCCTGCAACGAAGAACAACATGCCGGTGATGAGACCGTGAGCGACCATGCCAAACACTGCTGCGTTCATACCAAATGAAGTAAGAGTAGAAATACCCAACATGACAAAGCCCATGTGAGCGACAGATGAAAATGCAATGAGTCGTTTCATGTCGGTTTGGGCAAGACAACCCAGAGCACCGTAAATGATGCCGATGACTGCCAGGAGTCCGATGTAGGGAGCCCATTCACGAGCTGCATCGGGCAACATCGGAATAGCAATGCGGATAAAACCGTACGTTCCGAGTTTCAAGAGTACCGCAGCCAAAATGACTGAACCCTGGGTTGGGGCTTGCGTGTGCGCATCGGGCAACCAGGTGTGGAAGGGGAACATCGGCACCTTGACGGCGAAGCCAATGAACATTCCGGCAAAGATCCACACCTGCGTGTTTTTGGCGATAGCGCCACCATTTTCAACGAGGTAGGGAATGGCAAAACTTTCTGCACCCGTTTTAAAGAACAGTGCAAGGAACGCAACCAGCATCAAAGCCGAGCCAAACATCGTGTACAAGAAGAATTTGAGCGATGCGTACTGGCGGTTCTCGCCACCCCACACACCAATCATGAAGTACATCGGCAAGAGAACAAGTTCAAAGAAGACAAAGAACAAAATGAGATCTTGCGAAATAAATGTTCCGGCCATACCCGTTTGAAGCACGAGCATCAAGATGAGGAATGCCTTCGGGTTTCCCGGCGAAGGAATATGGTCCCAGCTGTAGATCATGACCAACACGGTGATGACCATTGACAAGATATACAACGGCAAACTAATGCCGTCGATGCCAATGTAATACGTGCTCTTAATAACTGAGATCCAATTTGTTTGTGCAACAAATTGCATTTCTCCAGCGCGGTCGTAGTTGAACAACGTGAGGGTGTACACACCAACGCCAAGCGTTGCTAGTGCAGTGATCAGTGCAACGGCCTTCTGTAGTTGCTCTTCCGCTTTAGGGATGAACAACATCACCAGCACACCGGCCAGTGGTAAGAAGGTGCCGACGCTTAGCACCCAGTTGTGGTCACGGAGTATGTCCATGCCGTATAGCTCCTCAATTGTTGATGTTGTTTACGTATTAAAACTCAGGTATTCACAATGATGAGTACGAGTCCGGCCACTGCTGCAGCAGCAAATAACAAGGCCCCGTACTGACTTACTTTTCCGGACTGCACCGGACGTAATGCATTTCCAGTTCCACGCGCAACTGCGCCAGAACCATTTACTGCTCCGTCGACCACACGTTGGTCGACATTGCGATAAACCCAACCTGCAACGCGACGCGTTACAAGACCAGCACCGTTGACGATGCCGTCGAGAATGTTTTGGTTCACCCAGTAAGCAGCTTTTGCTATGGGGTGTGCAATACCGTGCACAATGACCTTTTCATAGAGATGGTCGAGGTAGTACTTGTTCACCAAGAAGCCATACCCCAATGCAAGCAACTTGTTGCGGCTCGTGAGCCCCACAAAGAAACCAGACTTTTTGGTGTACATCTGCACGCTAATGAGCCAGCTCAAAAGCATTCCTACGAGGACAATGATGACCGACATCGCAGCCTTCGACCATTTGAACGGTGCGTGATGAAGTTGTGGCGCGTAGCACGTTCCTATTTCAGGAGTGCTTGTGCCACATACTGATTCAGCATGTGCGCCATGTTCGCCTTCAGCAGCGTGAGGCGCTTCACCAACAGGTGCCTCTTCACCAGCAGCAGTTTCTGCCGGAGCAGCGCTCATCATCAGTTCCGGGGCGACGGTGTCTTCGGTGCGTACGCCACGGGTTTCACCTACCGACGCATGCGCCATATCTTCCACCACAACCGAACGTGGTTCTACCCACTTGGTCATGCGCTCCCAACTTTCACCAAATGGTGTTGCATTGAAAAGCCCAGCGCCCAAGGCAAGGGTTGCAAGAATCATGAGCGGAACGGTGATGAGAAGATTACTTTCGTGCGGGCCGTGGCTTGCGTGTGCATCATGTGAGTCATGAGCATCGTGCGTGTCGTGAGCTGCATGAGCATCGCCATGGTCATCGTGTGATTCCCCAGCTGAAGCACCACGAGGTTCGCCAAAGAAGGTGAGGTACGTTGCGCGCGTCATGTACGCAGCAGTCATGAAGGCACCAATGAGACCAACGACCATGAAGACCGTGTAGCCGTTGTGCCCGACGTTGTCGATGATTTCATCTTTGGAAAAGAACCCAGCAAAAGGGAACACGCCACATAGCGCCAAGGTAGAGATGATCCATGTTGTGAACGTAATAGGCATGAACTTACGTAGCCCACCCATATCTTTTTTCATTTCAAAGGAGTGATGCGATGCGCTATGGCTGATGGAGCCTGCGGCCAAGAAGAGGCATGCTTTGAAAAATGCGTGGGTGAAAATATGGAACACGGCTGGCATCCATGCACCTGCGCCAAGGCCCATCATCATGTATCCAAGTTGGCTGACTGTTGAATACGCCAAAACTTTTTTAATATCGGTTTGCACAAAAGCCAACGCGGCCGCGATCACGATGGTGATTCCACCAATCAACGTGATGAGATTCACTCCACTACCAAAAATATTCATTCCCTCAAAGAACACTGGGTAGAGCCTGGCAACAAGAAATACGCCAGCAACCACCATGGTGGAAGAGTGCAAAAGTGAGCTGACAGGTGTTGGCCCGGCCATTGCATCGGGCAGCCACGTGTGTAATGGGAACTGACCACTCTTGCCAATACATGCAATAAAGAGCGCAACTGCTCCAACGGTGATTGCTGCGTGGCCGGGGTTGCCCGTTAAGGCCCATGCCGATAACCCGCGAATGCTGAACCCAGAAACCCCTAAGTGTTCTTGTGTCCACGAGTTAGCGCTGAAGAATAAAACGCTGGTTCCGACCAAGAGACCAATGTCTCCGGTGCGTGTGGTGAAAAAGGCTTTGAGCGCTGCTCGACTGTTTGCGCCCTCTTCCCACCAGTGTCCGATCAACATGAACGAGCAGAGACCCATGATTTCCCAACCCAAAATGAGTTGAATCATGTTTTCTGCAACCACCATGTTCAACATTCCTGCCGAGAACAAAGTAAGAGAAGCGAAGAAGTGGGTGTACCTGCGGTCACCGCGTAAATACTCAAGTGAGTAGATCTGCACCAAAGAAGAGATGAAAGCAACCACAACCAAGATGGTGAGCGAGAGACCATCGATGTGTTGACCAATGCCAAATTCGAATCCGCCGCTGTTCCACCAGGTCCATGAACGGATGACTGGGTCGATGAATTGCTCTTCTGTAGCGCCATTTACTCGAGTGATCCATTGCAATGCCGCTCCAACCGAAAAAACGAGTGAAGCGACCATGGAGAGCACACCGAGCTCACTGCCTTTCATCGGCAATTTTTTGCCAAAGAAAATGATGAGCGCAAAAGCGACTGCCGGGATAATAGGAATGAGGAAGGCGTGTTCTAAGAACCACCCCGACGACAAGGCTTCATGAGCCACAGTTGATGCCTCTGCAAACATCATTAACCCTTCATTTCCGAAAGTTCATCGAGCGCAATAGATTTCCGATTGCGATACACGAGAAGGACGAGTGCTAAACCCACTCCTACTTCAGCTGCCGCAACAGCAATGATGTACAACGCGAACACGTGGCCATCGATGCTGCCGTTGCGTAAAGCAAAGGCAAGGAAGTTGATATTGACTGAGTTCAAAATGAGTTCGATGGACATTAAGACCATGACTGCATTACGACGGGCAATGACCCCGTATACACCAATGCAAAAAAGCACTGCCGCAAGGATGAGGAACTGATTCACCAACATGTGTTAGTCCTTCCTTGCCAAAACGATTGCACCAATGACTGCCGCAAGTAATACAAACGACAATGCCCAAAATGGCAGCAAGTACGGCCCGAAAATTTGATCTGAAATTTCTTGAGTGCTCACTAGCTCGGTATTAGTCGGGAGTTTTTCATTACCGAAACTCGAGGTGAGCGCCATGATCATGACACCAAGGAGAAGTAGCGAAGCTGGTATGCCGAGATACCAAGTGGTGTTATTGAGTTTCTTTTCCTTGCCTAATTGAGCTCGAGTCAACATGGTGCCGAATAGGAAGAGCACCATTACTGCACCGATGTAAACAAGAACTTGAGTAACTGCAACAAATTCTGCGGTGAGCAAAACGTATTGCGCCGCAGCACCTGCGAGCACAAGCACCAGCCACAGGGCGGCGTGCACCACGTTGTTGACGGTGACCACGCGTAGTGCGCCAACCACCATGATGGCTGCAATAATTCCGAAGGCGATATTTTGAGCAACCACTGTTACTTTTTGCCTTTCTTGTCGGCGCCAACTTCTAGCTCTGGTGCGGCAGGAACGGTTTCCATCCACTCACTCAGTTTTGCTTTGTCGTGTAAAAGGTCGGCGATACGTGGCTCGGAGTATTCGTACTCAGGGCTCCAGAAAAGTGCATCGAATGGGCACACTTCAACACATATTCCGCAATACATGCACAGTGCGTAGTCGATATCGAAACGATCGAGTTTGTTGACCGCACGAGGCTTGCCGCCAGCGCGACGTGGTGGGGCAAGTTCTTTGTGTCCTTCAATGTAAATGCACCAATCGGGACATGAGCGCACGCACAACATGCATGATGTGCAGTTGCCTTCATGAAGTGCAATGACTCCGCGAGCGCGCACCGGCGGTGCCTCTTTTGCATGCGGATATTGAACGGTGTTGGCACCCTTGGTAATGGTTTCCACCATGGTGCCAAAGGTGACTCCGAGGCCCTTAAACAATCCGGGTACTTTTGGCATTAGAACGCAACCTTCAAAACTGACGTCGCCATGATGTTGACGAGCGAGACAGGAATAAGAACCTTCCACGCAAAACGCTGCAATTGATCTTCGCGGAATCGTGGGTAGCTAAAACGCACCCACATGATGATGAAAACCAAGCCGAGCATCTTCGTGAGCATGATGAGTGGTCCGCCGATATTCATCCAATTGTCGACGTCGTTGATTCCGGCCCAGCCGAACCAAGAGAACGGGACTCCCCAACCGCCAAGGAAAAGTACCGACGCAATGAAAGCGAATACACCAGCTGTTGCGAATTCACCAATGAAGAACATCAGGAATCGGAAACCCGAGTATTCAGTCATGTAACCCGACACCAATTCCGATTCTGCAATTGGCATGTCGAAAGGAGTCTGTGTTAACTCTGCTTGCACAGCAATCATGAAAATAATGAAACCAACGAATTGTGTGAGCAGATACGGATTGCCTAAGCCATCCCAACCAAAAATGCTTCCAGCATTTTGTGCAACAACAATGTTTTGCAAATTCATTGAGCCTGCCTGAATGACAACACCAACAACAGCAAGGATCATTGGAAGCTCATATGCAATGAGCTGGCCAGCTGCACGCAAGCCACCCAGCAATGAATACTTGTTGGCACTTGACCAACCAGCCATCAAAATACCAAGTACTGAAACTGACGACACCGCAAGCGCATAAAACACGCCGGCTTCGAAGTTGGTAAACCACGCATCGGGTCCGAACGGCACTACAGCAACAAGCAAAAACGTGCTCGACAAAACGATGAGCGGAGCAATTTTGAATACAAAACTGTCAGCACGTTCTGGCAGTAGATCTTCCTTTTGTAACCATTTACCTACTTCAGCAAAGAGTTGCATTGAGCCGTATGGCCCTGCTTCCATCGGCCCAAGCCGGCTTTGCATGAATGACATCATTTTGAACAAGAACAAATACACGATGGTTCCTGCAGGCAAGAGCACAGCTACTGCGCCGCCGAGTAAGCGCAAAAGTGTTTGCCCCCAATAAGGAATGCTGGATAGTAAGGCGTACATCAGCGATCAATGTCTCCGAGGATGAAGTACAACGAAGCGAGAATGGTGATGATGTCGGGGACGTAAACACCTTTCAACAGCCACGGCACAATAGAAATGTTGTTGAAACTTGCAGAACGAATTTTGACACGGAATGGTCCGAGGTCACCTTTCGATACAACGTAGTAACCCATTTCACCGAGCGGGTTTTCGGTTGATACCCAAGCTTCGCCTTCGGGAACCTTGATAATGCGAGGCACTTTGGTCATGACAGGGCCACTGGGCAACGTGTCTAAGAGTCGTTCAACAATCAACGTAGATTCGCGTGTTTCTTGAAGACGTACCCAGCAACGTGCGTACGAGTCGCCGTCGTTGTGGGTCCACACTTTCCAATCGACCTTGTCCCATGCCATTGGTAGTGACTGATCGCGGCGGAGGTCCCAGTCGACACCACTAGCGCGCAAGTTTGCACCAGACATGCCGTACTGCAATGCAACATCGCGAGGGATGACACCAATACCACGAGTACGTGATTCAAAAATTTCATTACCGAAAAGCAAGTTCTCAATTTCATCGCAGAACTTACGCATCTTTTTCATCACCGCACGCGTTTCGTCGATCCAACCTGCAGGCAGGTCGTCTTTGAGTCCACCGATACGGTCGAAGTTGGGGTGGAATCGTCCGCCGGTTGCACCTTCAATGAGGTTCAACACATATTCGCGGTCGCGGAATGCAAAAAAGACAGGCGTAATTGCACCGAGCTGTACTCCGAGGTCTCCGAGGAAGAGCGAGACGTTGGCAATGCGGGAAAGCTCAAACAAAATAGTGCGAATCCACTGCGCACGAGGAGGTGCTTCAATTTCCATCAACTGTTCTGCTGCCAAAATAAACGGCACTTCGTTCGCAAAACTGCCCAGCCAGTCGATGCGGTTGACGAGAGCGGTCACTTGCGGGAAGGTACGCACTTCGGTCAATTTTTCATACCCACGGTGCATGTACCCACACGATGGTTCTGCCCACAACACTTGTTCGCCGTCGAGACGAGCAATGATGCGTAAAGTTCCGTGTGTTGCAGGATGTTGTGGCCCAATATTAAGGGTCATCCCCTCGGTTTCGAGTTCCACGTTGACGCGCGCATCTGCTGCTTGCGATGCAATGTAAGCCAACTGTTGACGATCACCAATCATTGTCATTGCGCTGATCCTTCTGCTTCATCTTCGTCGCCGCCACCAGGAAGTGGTTCTACATCAACAATTCCAGGCCACGGCTTCACCATGCGCGACAAGAGCGGGAAGTCTTTACGCAACGGATGCCCCTCGAAGTCGGTGGGGAGATACATATTGCGCAAATCGGGGTGGCCCGCAAATGAAATACCAAACATCTCATGCGTTTCTCTTTCGTGCCAGTTCGCACCAGTAAACACATTGACCCATGAAGGAACGACCGGCGTTGCGTCTGGAACGTCGGTCTTCAAGGTGATACCAACATGTGTACGGTGATTCACCAAGCGAGCAAACACTTGCATCCGTGTTTCACCACCAGCAAGACCTTGTTTAATTTCTGTGCTGCGTTCTTCGCGTTCTGCTGTGGGATCTTCTTCACCTTTTCCAAAAGGAGAAGGCATCCAATCGATTGCCGAGAGAAAACAGAAGTAGTCGAAGCCCAAACTTGCTTTGAGTGTTGCCGCACTTGACGCCCATGCATCGGTAGCAACACGCACACAAAGATCGTTGCCAACATTGATGTGTGACTGTACGAGTGCATCACCCAAACAAGCAGTTACATCGCTGAGTAATTGTTCACGCATCGCATCTTGACGCGGTGTTGCTTCAGCAGTGGAGTCAGCGGGAGACGACAACGGGTTCACCTTTCCGCTCGGCAATGGCAGCGGCATCGCGATTCATCGCTACATAACCTTCGCCACGCCAACGTGCAGCCATATCTTCATTTTTAATGCGCTGTTGCAACAACACAATTCCTTCAAGAAGTGCTTCCGGACGTGGTGGGCAACCAGGCACATAAACATCGACCGGAATAATTTGGTCAACACCTTTGGTCACTGAGTAGCTATCCCAATATGGACCGCCGCAGTTAGCGCAACTTCCCATGGAGATCACATATTTTGGCTCTGGCATTTGCTCGTACAAACGCTTTACTGCTGGAGCCATTTTGTCGGTGACAGTTCCTGAGATCACGACAAGGTCTGCTTGTCTTGGGCTTGCAGGAAGGGGAATCACGCCAAGGCGCATCACGTCGTAACGCGGCGAGCCAAATGCAGCACCCATTTCAATGGCGCAACATGCAAGGCCCCACTGGTACACCCACAAGCTGTATGAGCGTCCCATATTGAAAAGGGAGGTAAGAGGCTTGGGCAGTCGACCACGTTCTACGAGTCCCATATTGTTAACCCTTCGCCTTTTTCGCTCTGCAGATGCGCAATTCAAGTGTCATACATCGTGTTATTACACCCACCGCAACACTCCCTTACGCCATGCATAAACAAGACCCAACAACAAAACGGCGATAAAGACACCCATTTCAATGAGTCCAAATGATCCGTAGCGCTCCAATTGCGTTGCCCATGGGAATAAGAACACTGCTTCGACGTCGAATACAACGAACAAAAGTGCGAAAACGTAATAACGAATTTGGCTCTGTGACCAGCCTTCGCCAACTGGGTCTACACCACTTTCATAGGGCAACAATTTTTCACGCGTGGGGTGGTTCGGTCGCAAGAGCGAAGAGACCCACAGCAAGAGCCCGGCCAACGCAAAAGCAAGGAGCCCAAACCAAAACACGGTGAGATATGAACGCAAGAAGGGGGACATCGCATACGAAACTACTACTTGACACGCATTTGAAAGGAAACCATCGCCCGTTCCCACGAAAATTTCAGGCTGCTACTTGTGCATTTGCGCAACAAAATATGCCAAGAGCACCTCGCACTGGCTGGCGTAGGTGTCGGCCCGGCGCGCTGTTTCTTCCAGTAACAACTCGGGGTCGACGCCTGCTTCCCGGAGCTCCACCGGCCCTGCCTCGGTACCCACCCGTGACCACCTCGCCACCACCGCAGGGGTGACTTCGGGGTGAAACTGGACACCAAAACTACGACCACATTGGAATGCCTGGACTCCGGCAGTGCTTTTCGCCCAGATCTGGGCGTCATGTGGGGGGATCAACATGTCGTAGTGCCACTGAAACCACTCTTTTTGGGCAAAATCTGCCGTTTTTTGAGTGAATTGAGGCTCCCAATCCACCAAAAACCAGCCAATTTCGGTGTGATGAGCCCGTTTGACCTCGCCACCTAAGGCAAAAGCCAATATTTGGGCCCCAAAACAGACCCCAAAGAGGGGGATCCCTGCTTGGTGAGCACTTTTCAGGAGTTCACTTTCCCGATGCACATGGTGTGCAACATCGGCCCAGTAGACCGACCAATCGGATCCTAACGACACCACCAATTGCACATCACTGGCCACGGGTGGCCACTGTTCTGATTCTTCGCGAGTGAGATAAGTAAAGGTGTACCCCAGTTTTTGGAAATAGGCGACGACGTGTCCGCCATCGTTGTCGCCCTTATTCGCAATGAGGATTGCACGCATAGGGCTACGGTAGATGCAGATGGGCGAAACAGCAATCTCTCCGCAGGACATTCTTTCTGCTGCAGACGCGGGGCGTGCCTATGTGAAGCACACCCCCATCACCCCATCGGCGGCTTTAAGTGAACTGTGCGGCGGCTCCGTGGTGCTGAAAGCAGAGAATCTGCAACGCACCGGTTCATTCAAAATTCGCGGGGCGCTCAACAAACTTTCCACGCTCGGGGCGAGCGCCCAGCATGGTGTTGTTGCGGGAAGTGCTGGCAACCACGCAGGTGCTTTAGCTTTTGCCGCAAAAGCCCACGGAGTGAAGTGCGAAATCTTTGTGCCTTCCGGGGCATCACTTTCCAAAATCGCTGCATGTCGTGCCTACGGTGCAACGGCTTCCGAAGGTGGCGAGTCTCTCGACAACGCGGTTGCTCGCGCCATGGAACGTGCACAAGAAACCGGAATGGCGTTTTGTCATCCGTACGATGACCTCGCTGTTATTGCTGGTCAGGCAACGCTCGGCCTTGAACTCATTAACGACATCGACAATTTACGCACCGTTGTCATTCCACTCGGTGGTGGTGGATTAGCCGGTGGCACTGCCATTGCACTCAAACAATTTGACCCCAGTATCAAGGTCATCGGTGTGCAAGTCAATGCTTGCGCCCCTTACGCACACTCCCCTGCACCCGATGGGCCTGTTGTCACTCTTGCCGATGGCATTGCAGTAAAACGACCCGGCACTATCACGCGACCCATTATTGAAAAGTGGTTAGACGATGTGGTTGTTGTCGATGAAGATGATGTTGCCGACGCAATGATTCTTCTCATGGAGCGTGGAAAGTTACTTGTTGAAGGTGCTGGTGCCGTTGGTGTTTCAGCATTAATGCGCGGGTTGGTTACACCATCTGCTCAGGGCACAACATGTGTCGTTCTTTCGGGCGGCAACGTAGATATGGGTCTCATTCCCGGGCTCATTCGTCGACACGAAACCCAAGCAGGTCGTCGTCTCATTGTCTTTGTTCGCATTTCAGATCGACCAGGTGGGCTCGCTCAACTTTTAAGTTTGTTCGCAGAAAATGGAGCAAACCTTGTTGAGGTGGAACACGTACGCGAAGGAGTTGACCTTCATGTGCGCGAAACTGGTGTGCAAATAGTTCTGGAAACAAGAGGCCCTGAACACGCTGCAACAGTTCTTGAAGCCGCTCGCAGTGGTGGCTACGAAATAACTGAACTCACTCGGTAAGAGAAATCATTTCTAGCGACCAGTGAGCGCAGCTACTTGTTGTGTTGCATCGAGCAACCAACCAGGAACCACACCAATGGCAACAGTGAAAATAGCTGCTATTGCGACTGCAAGACCCGTTAAGAAAGGCACCTGAATAGGAGTGTTTTCTGCTGTCTCGTCTTCAAGCCACACGCTCACCATGATGCGCAAGTAAAGAAAAGCACCAATAACCGATGCCACCATTGCAGCAATAGCGATTGCGTAACTGTGCACTTCAACTGCTGCCTTGATAACCCCAAACTTTGCAATAAAACCAGAGGTCAGTGGCACGCCTGCTTGTGCAAGAAGAAACACCGTCAGCGCAAGCGCAAGCGCTGGTTGTTGTTTGCCGAGACCCTTGAAGTCAGACAATTCAGTTGCGGCATCACCTTTGCGTGCCACCAAACCAACGACCGCAAATGTGCCAATCACCAAAACGGTGTAGAGCAATAAGTAGGTCATTACACCCGAAATGCCGTCTCCGGCATCTGTGCTGTTGGGGTGTGCAGCGGCCTCGATACCAACCAACATAAAACCGGCATGGCTAATTGATGAGTACGCAAGCATGCGCTTCACGTTTGTTTGCGTGACAGCAAGCAACGAACCAACGACAATACTTAATAGTGCAAGCACCCAAATGATGGGGCGCCAGTCGTCGACACGAGTTGGCAACGCCGTCAAGGTGACGCGCAGCAATGCGGCAAATGCAGCAGTTTTTCCGGCCGATGCCATAAATGCAGTAACTGGTGTTGGTGCGCCTTGATAAACATCGGGGGTCCACATTTGAAATGGAACCGCAGCAACTTTAAAGGCCAAGCCAACAAGCATGAGCCCTGTACCTACAAGAAGAAAAACATCGTTGCGAGGTACTGATTGCGAAGAAGACAGTGCGGTAAAGATGCCAGAGATGTTGGTGGTTTTAGTTGCACCATAAACGAGCGCAATGCCATACAGGAAAAACGCCGAGGAAAAGCCGCCCAAGATGAAGTACTTCAGCCCAGCTTCTTGGCTTTCGCTGCGACGGCGGTTGCTTGCGGCAAGTACATAAAGCGACAAACTCAAAGTTTCTAAACCAAGGAAGAGAACGATGAGATCATTTGAGGCAACCATGATGATGCCACCAATAGCTGCGGTGAGATACAGCACATACAGTTCTGGACCGTCGTCGGAATCGCGCTGAAGATAATCGCTCGTGAGCAAACTGCAGAGAAACACCGCTGCACAAATGCTGATTGTTCCAAGCAGTGCAAAGTGGTCGAGCGCTAATGCATCGCCAAAAATAGCCCGCGGCTTTTCATTCGTTACGTTGTCCCACAAAAGGACCGTGGATACCAAAGCAATTGCTGCAGTAGTGGCACTCACAATTCCGTATAAATGGCGTGGCCATTGTGAGGTGAGTGACCCCACCAGCAAGAGAACCACAATTCCACCAAGAAGAATGAAAAGTGGATTGAGGTAGAACCAAGGAACACTTGGTCCAATCAGTTTTTCGGCGGCGAATAACATCAGCCCTCCTCGTGCTTTACTTCTTCAGTGGCTGGTGCTTCTTTTATTTCCACAACAGCTGGTTCAAAGGTGCGTCCGCTACGTTCTTCCACATGAGCCACTAATGCCTTCACACTTGGCTCAATACGGTTCAACATTGGCTTCGGATACACACCAGTAAAGACGATTGCCGCGATGAAGGTCAGCAAAAGCATTCCTTCGCGAGGAGTAATTTCTGGGAATGAAGCGTTTGCTTCATCGACCTCGCCATGGAATACACGTTGGTAAGCCCACAACAAATACAACGCGGCCAAAATGACCCCTGTTGCTCCAATAACTACCCACCAACGAGCATTGTCGAATGACCCAATAAGAATGAGGAACTCTCCAACGAATCCGTTGAGACCCGGGACTCCGATAGATGAGAGCATCACCACCATGAACGCAGCGGCAAAAATAGGCGCAACGGACTGCAATCCTTTGAGTTCTGCAATTTGCCGTGTGTGGCGACGCTCATAAATCATGCCTACGAGCAAGAAGAGTGCACCGGTAGAAATTCCGTGATTGACCATTTGCATCACGCCACCACTGAGCGCAACTGAGGTGAACGCAAAGGTTCCTAGGACGATAAACCCAAGGTGAGCGACGGAAGAATAAGCAACGAGACGCTTCAAGTCTTTTTGCATTGTTGCGGCAATGGCCCCCCACAAAATACCTGCAACGGCAAGTGTGAGAAAGAGCGGCTTTGCCCACACTGCAGCTGCGGGGAATAGGTACAGACCAAAACGCAAGAAACCGTATGTGCCGAGTTTGAGAAGTACACCGGCCAAAATGACCGAGCCCCCAGTAGGCGCTTGTGTATGTGCATCGGGCAACCACGTATGCAGAGGGAAGAGCGGTACCTTCACCGCAAATGCAACAGCAAAAGCAAAGAACAACCACCGTGCAGTGTTGGTTGCAAATGATGCCTGCTCAGCCAGCGTTACAAGATCGAAGGTGACATACCCCAGGCTGTTCTTAGCCAGCACTGCAGTTGCAATGATTCCCACCAACATGAATGCGGAGCCCAGCATCGTGTACAAGAAAAACTTCGTGGCTGCATAAATGCGCTGGTCGTATCCCCATCCACCAATGAGGAAATACATCGGCACGAGAACAATTTCGAAAAATGCAAAGAACAAGAAGAGATCGAGGCTGAGGAAACTCCCCATTACTCCGGCTTCAAGAAGGAGAAGCCATGCGAGGTAACGCTTGTGTCCGTGATGTGGGTCGATACCAACAATGACCAAGGGGAAAAGGAGGCCAGTAAGCACCACAAGGAAAAGAGAAATTCCATCAACACCTAAGTGCCAACCAATGCCCCACTCACGAATCCATGCGTGTTGTGAGGTGAACTGAAATCCACCATCAGACGTGTGGAAACTTGCCAGCATCCAAACACTGAGCCCGGCTGTTCCTACGCTCGAAACTAATGCAATTAACTTGGTCCATTCTGGACGTCGATTGCTTGAGAGAACAGCAGCAATTGCACCAATGAGCGGCACAAAAATAAGTGCCGTCAGGATGGGAAATGACATTGATGCACCGTGACCTACTTCAGCGAACATCACGCCACCCCTCTCCACATAAACCACGCCAACATGGCAAGTACACCAATGACGATGGCTGCGGCATAGACACGTACGTAGCCACTTTGCATTTTACGAATGAAGCCACTTGACTGGCGAACAACTGACCCGGTTCCACGCACTGCACCGTCGATGACATGCGCATCGGCCCACGCAACACCTTCAAATGATTGGCGACCAGGTCCACCCATGAATGCTGAGACTCCTTTGTCGTAGTTCCAAGCATTTGCCAAAATTTTCGGCTCAATAGCTGGCAGTTTCTTCTTGCCATAAACGCCCACTGCCAAGGCAATTCCACTGAGTGCTACGACAATTGCTACCAACATGAGAATGTACTTGTTGTCACTTGCCCAAGATCCGCTGATATGCGCTTCGCCATGTTCAACAATTGGTTCTAGCCACTTCTCAAGGAAATGAAGATTCTTTGTGAAAGGCAACTGAAGTAATCCGCCACCTACCGACAAGATCGCTAAGACAACGAGTGGGAACAGCATGATTTTGGGACTCTCATGGGGAACGAAATCTCCGTGAGCACCATGCTCTTCACTTTGGTCTTTCCACTTCGCTTCGCCAAAGAACACCATGATGACTTGACGTGTCATGTAGAAAGCGGTGAGTAGTGCGGTGATGAGGCCCACCACATACAGCGCGCGGTTGTTGGCAAATACGTAGAGCAAAATTTCGTCTTTCGACCAGAACCCTGCAAAAGGGGGCACGCCCGCAATTGCCAACCAGCCGATAATAAAGGTGAATCCGGTAATTGGCATGAGCACGCGAAGTGCGCCCATCTTGCGCATGTCTTGTTCGTGGTGCATGCCATGGATCACCGAACCGGATCCGAGGAAAAGGAGCGCCTTAAAAAATGCGTGTGTGATCATGTGGAAAATGGCTGCAACGTATGCGCCCGACCCCACAGCGAGAAACATGTAACCAAGTTGCGACACGGTGCTGTACGCAAGAACTTTCTTGATGTCGTTTTGAGCAACGGCAACTGTGGCGGCGAAAAGTGCAGTAGCTGCTCCGACCACGGCAACAATGGTGGGGGCCCAGTGGTATGCCTCAGCCATCACTGGGTTCATGCGAGTCATCAAAAACACACCGGCAGTCACCATGGTGGCGGCGTGAATGAGTGCCGATACTGGAGTTGGTCCTTCCATGGCATCGGGCAACCAAAGATACAAAGGAAGTTGCGCGCTCTTACCGCATGCCCCAACAAACAACATGAGAGCAATTGCAGTGGCGGTGACATGACTAATTGACCCACCATGAGCAGCGCTATTAATGCTTCCGTAAGACAAGGTTCCCACAGCACCAAAGGCCAAGAACATCGCCATCATGAAACCCCAGTCGCCAACACGGTTGGTGACAAATGCTTTCTTACCTGCAGTTGCCGCGCTATCGCGTGTGTGCCAGAACGAAATGAGGAAGTAAGAACATGTTCCCACTCCTTCCCACCCAAGGAAGGTAACGAGCAAGTTCTCACCCAGAACGAGCATCAACATGGAGAACACGAAAAGGTTCAAATAAATGAAGAACTTCGAAAACTTTGCGTCACCATGCATGTAACCCACGGCGTATAGATGAATGAGTGTTCCGATACCTGTAATAAAGAGCGCCATGGTGATGGACAATTGATCGGCAAGAAATGCAAGGTCTACATGCAAAGAGCCCACAGGAATCCAAGAGAAGACTTTCACTACATGGGAACGCTCTTCTGCATTTTTTGACACCATGTCGAGAAATACGAGCAGCGTCACGATAAATGAGGATCCGCACATGGTTGCAGCAAGCCAACCCGCTTTTGGTTCACCTAATCGGCGTCCAAAAAGTACAAGAAGCAAAAATCCGGCGAGCGGAAGTGCAGGTACTAACCAAACTGTGTTGAGCATTGCTACTAACCCTTCAAGGCCGAGAGATCGTCAACGGAAATTTCTGAGCGGCGACGCATGATTGCCACAATGATGCCAAGCCCAACAACAACCTCAGCGGCGGCAACTACGAGAACAAAAAAGACAGCGGTTTGTCCGTTGATATCGGTGAGCTTTGTCGATAACGCAACAAAGGTGAGGTTGACTGCATTGAGCATGAGCTCGATGCTCATAAACATAATGAGTGGGTTACGCCGCACAAGAACGCCCACCATGCCAATACCGAAGAGCACTGCACCCAAAATGAGGTACCACGTAGAAGTAGGGACAATGGTTGCCAGCATCATGCTGTGACTCCTGTGAGGTCTTTGTCAGACTTACGCTTACGGGCCAACACTACGGTTCCGACCACGGCGACAATAAGCAAGACCGAAGTAACTTCGAAGGCCACTACATAATTGCTGAAAATTGACCGAGCAATTTGGCGAATATTTGCATCGTGATCGCCATCACTTGCCACATTGATGCCATCGCCACGCATGTTTAATGAATCGCGGCCTTGCAAAATGGTGGTGACGAGCAGTGCAACAAAACCAAAACCCAGAACTATTGCTAATGGTCGTTGAATTCCGAGCGGTTCGGTTTCTAAATTCTCTGCACGATCAACGCCCAAGAGCATGATGACGAACAAGAAGAGCACAACGATTGCGCCAGCGTAAACAACTACTTGCACTGCTGCAAGAAACTCTGCATGTTGGGAAACAAACATCACGGCAATTCCGAACAATGTGAGTACCAAACTCAAAGCAGCGTGTACAGGGTTTGAACGAAGAACAACCCCCAACGCACCACCAAGCACCATTACAGAAGCACAAATAAAGACGAAGAGTTCCATTTATTCGGCGTCCCTCTCACTTTGAGTTGGCTCTGGGGCGCGGACCCCATAACCAAGTTCACCGCTCCATGCAACGACACCTTCAAATTCTGCGTTGCCACTTGGCGACGTGGCACGCATCCAACCAGAGGTGTTCATGTCTTCACCTGGTCGCCAGTCTTCCCACGGCAAATGTTGCGGCAAACCTGCATCGTCGACAAGGAGCTCTTTTTTCGTGTAGATCGCATCTTGGCGATTTGTAAATGAGAATTCAAAGAGTTTTGTTTCCGTGATTGCTTCGGTCGGGCACGCTTCAACACACAAGTCACAGTGAATGCAACGCAGGTAATTGATCTCATAAATAAAGCCGAACCGTTCACCAGGTGACGTGGGCTCCATGGGGTCGTTGTCTTTACCGCGCACATAGATGCAGCGTGCGGGGCAAACGCCTGCACAGAGTTCGCAGCCGATGCATTTTTCCATGCCATCTTCGTATCGGTTCAGAACATGGCGCCCGTGCATCCGCTCGGGCTTTGCAATTTTTTCGTCACTACTTGCTTTTTTTCCTTTGCGGAACATGCGTCCACCGGAATATTCAGTGGTCACGCGATTGCGTTTACCGTGTTGACGAACAGTTACAAGAAAGCCACCTAGGTACCCCATTAGAAAGATGCCCCTTCTGATTCACGATTTTTTGCACTGGCCCTGAATGCCAACTGCATAAAAATAAAGCACACCAATATGACTGCAATAGACAGTGGCATCACAATGAGTTGATCCCAATTTTCATTGTCAGCAAGTCGTTGCGCTGCAAGAAGCATGAACCAACCGAGTGATGCAGGAATAAGGAACTTCCACCCAAGATCCATGAGTTGGTCGTAGCGAAAACGTGGCAACGATGCTCGGAACCAAATGTAGATGTAAAGGAAGACCAGTACTTTGGCAATGAGCCAGATACTGCCTTCAAGTGAGTTATTCACGAGTGGAATATCGAGCGTGGTGTTGCCAATGCTGATGGGCTGTGGACCACCAAAGAACAAGGTAACGATGACTGCAGACATCGTGATTGTGTTCATAAATTCGGCAAGGAAAAAGAGCGAGAAGCGAATTGATGAATACTCGGTGTTGAATCCACCTACTAATTCCTGCTCGGCTTCTACTAAGTCGAAAGGTGGTCGATTGAGTTCTGCAGTTGCTGAAATCATGAAGATGGCAAAAGGAATAACACCAGTTGCCACAATGTTCCACGAACCGAGTGAACTTTGTGAACCGACGATGCCGCTCGTCGACAGTGTTCCCGTCACCAAAATAACTGCGGCTAATGACAGCCCAAGAGCTGCTTCATAACTGACCATTTGTGCAGATGCACGAACTGAACCGAGCAAAGGATATTTCGAACCACTCGACCAACCTGCCAACATGATGCCGTAGACCGCGATAGAGGAAATGGCGAGCGCAAAAAGTACACCAATGGGTGGGTCGGCAAGTTGTACTCGTGTTTGGTGCCCGAACCACGTAACGAGCCCACCATTGCCATTGCGGTAGTCACCACCGAGCGGGATGATTGCAAAAGCGAGAAACGCGGGAACAAACGAGAGGTACGGTGCAAGCCGGAAAACGAGTTTGTCAGATCTTTCAGGCAAAAGATCTTCTTTAAAGAACAACTTGATGCCGTCTGCCAAAGTTTGCAACAAACCAAATGGCCCCGCTTTATTTGGGCCAATACGGTTTTGCATGCCAGCAATAGCTTTGCGTTCAAACCACACCATCAACATGGTTGCAACAAGACCAATGACAAAAACAACCAACACTTTGAGGACCACAATGAGAAGAGGTGTCCACAAAAGACCCCCATCGAATAGTGGGTCAATTCCTAACAGTGAATGAGTCAGCGCAATCACGACAGGTTCTCCACTCGAACATCGACAATGAGATCATCTGCATTGAGTAATTCACGAATATCGGTTCCGGGCTGGTTGAAAGGAACCCACGCCGTACCTTTTAGTACCGTCTCGTCAGCATGCAAAGTCAAAATGACAGATTTTGATGACGTAGATACCTTCACATCTTTTCCAACAGAAGCTCCGAGGCGCTCAATATCGCGGGGATTCAAATAGATGCCAGCACCAATACTGAGGTGGGCTAGTGACGGACTCGTTACTGTGCTCACCGCATTGTCATACATCTTGCGCGATACCACTAGCCGTAGGTCGTACGAATTGCGTTCAGGAGCAGAACTTCCCGCTACCGACAGAGCTTGTTGAACTTGCGGCGTTGCGTCTTTTGCTGTGAGGTCGTTCAGAGATTCCACACCAATGTCTGCGCCAAGTTGCTCAGCTAATTCGGTTGCAATCATCCAATCGGGACGCGAGGTTCCACGCGCAGTAATTTTCTGACTCAGCGGCAGTACATGACCTTCAAGGTTTGTTGTTGTGCCGCCACGTTCTGCATACGCAGCCGCAGGAAGCACAACATCTGCTCGCAAAGTAGAAGCTGTGGGAAAAGTATCGACTGCAATGACATTACGTGCACTAGCTAGCGCGCGGCGGGCGAGATCGAGATCTGGGACATCAGACAATGGATCTGCTCCAAGCAAAATGAGGCACTCAATGTGTCCTTCACTTGCCGCAGTGAGAATGTTGCGAGCGTTGTCTCCTGCAGTAAGACCAGCAGCTGCTGCACCACGAATATTTCCACGACGAAGAACAGGTAACACGGTGACGGCGGGGTAAGCAGCAGCTATTGCGTTGTACGCCTGTGCCGTGAAATCACTTGATTCGGCGAGGTTCGCGCGTCCTAAAACGACAACAACATTGCCTTTGCGCATCTGTCCGGCAATCTCTGGGTCATTGAGTGCAGCATTGACAGCAGCAACTTGTGCACCTGGTTCATAGTTCAACGATTTCCATGCGTACCGAGTAAGACCTGAGGCTTTAGTGGTGAACTCAATAATACGCGTGCGATTTTTTGTTGCAGCGTCGCGCAATCGGAGGTACAGAACGGGAAGTTCTTCTTTGAGATCTGGGCCGAGCAAAATCACTGTTGTTGCTGAAGTTGCATCATTAATTGTTGCTTGCGGCAAATTGAATACTTCAGTGGAAAGACCGTCGTCTAGTTGCGCATCGTGCAATGTGATGCCCAATTTGCTTGCCAACATTGCCCATGCCCGTGCATCTTCGTTTGCGAGACGAGCTCCGCCCAAAATGGCAACACTATTTGCACCTTGAGAACTCATCGCAAGGCGAATGGTTCGTGCAGCAACTTCTAGAGCCTTCGCCCAAGAGGTGGGAACGAGCGACGCATCTTCTTTAACGAGCGGTGTCGTGAATCGATCATCACTATTGATGGACTCAAAGTTGAATCGACCACGATCGCACAGCCAACCCCAGTTAGCTCCGTCGTTGTCGTGACCTTGGAAACGCAACACCTGATCGCGGCTTGACTGAATAACAGTTGAGCATCCCACTGAACACGAGGTACAAGTGCTCTCGGTTTCTTCAAGATCCCATGGGCGCGCCTTAAAGCGATAGGGCTTTGCAGTGAGCGCCCCCACCGGACAAATTTGAACGGTGTTTCCCGAGAAGTAGGAAGCAAAAGGTTCATCGGGGAACGTAAGAACCTGTGTGTTGTTTCCTCGATGGGTAAATGAAATGAGTGGGTCGCCGGCAACTTCACTGGCGAATCGCGTGCAACGATCACAGAGGATGCAGCGTTCGCGGTCGAGAAAAACTAAATCACTAATAGCAATGGGCTTTTCGTAATGGCGTTTTTCTTCAACGTAACGACTCTCACCTGGACCGTGAGAAAAGGCCTGATCTTGAAGTGGGCACTCTCCACCTTTGTCGCACACTGGGCAGTCGAGTGGGTGATTAGCGAGAAGAAGCTCCAAAATTCCTTCTTGAGCTTTTTTCACTTGCTCCGTTTCGGTATGCACCACTTGCCCTTCAGCAACAGGAGTCATGCACGAAACCACCATCATTGGGCCACGAGGACCTTCTACTTCAACTAGGCATTGGCGACACATGCCCACTGGCTTCATGCGTGGGTGATAACAAAAGCGAGGAATGAAATCGCTCGTGCGGTCTGCTGCAGCAATGATGAGTTCACCTTTTCGCGCAGCAACTGTTTTACCGTTAATTGTAAGACTCACTGCATTGGGGTCGATGACCACTTCAGTTTCCACTTGGTCAGGTGTTGATTCTGTGGTGCTCATGATGCGTGTCCTGTTGTGCTGTTTGCTACTGCAGTAACCGGAATCCGTTTACGCGTCGTAACGCGTGCTTCAAACTCGCTACGGAACAAAGTAAGTGCAGAGTGAACGGGTGCGTACGCCGATGGACCCACAAAACAAATGGTGGTCATCTTGTATGGGAAAGGCACTGCCGACAAGCCAAGGTCGGCGTTTGATGCGTGTGGAAAATCTCCGGGGCAAATGCTGCTGCCCACTTCAATGAGTTGGTCGAGGTCGGCATCGGTACCGGTGCCTTCAACAACGCGCGTCAAAATACGTTCGAGCCATGTTCCACCTTCACGACAAGGCGTGCATTTGCCGCATGATTCGTGTGCATAGAAACGTGTGAGTGTTAACGCAGCTGCAGGAATGTCGGTGGTGTGATCCATCACCATAATTGCGCCTGAACCGAGCATCGAACCCGCTGGTCCTACTTGACTTGCTTCGAAAGGCAAATCGAGTTGATCGGGGGTGAACCATGGCGCAGAACCACCGCCTGGCACAAAAGCTTTCAACTGATTGTCATTGCGAATTCCGCCGCAGAACTCTTCTCCGTACAAAAGATCACGAAAAGTGGTGACACCGTTAATGATTTCAAAAACACCGGGTCGCTTCACATGACCAGACACTGCAACCATGCGTGTACCTGGCGAGGTTTTTGTACCAATTGCCGTGTACGCCTCGGAACCATTGCACAAGAGCCAAGGCAAGTTGGCAAGCGTTTCCACATTGTTCACAATGGTGGGCTGGCCATACAGACCATTTGCTGCTGGGAAGAATGGAGGCTTCAAACGCGGCATGCCACGATTTCCTTCAAGACTTTCAATGAGTGCTGTTTCTTCTCCAACGACATATGCGCCTGCACCCCAGTGCAGCACAATGTCGACAGAGAATTTGCTGCCCAAAATATTTTTGCCAACATACCCTGCGGCATAAGCCTCATTTAATGCCGTTGCCACACGCTCTTGAGCTAAAGCCATTTCACCACGTATATAGAGGAAACAACGCGACAAGCCAGCTGCATAACATGCAATGAGACATCCCTCAATGAGTTGATGCGGATCGCGCTCCATGAGCAAACGATCTTTGTACGTGCCAGGTTCGCTTTCGTCGCCGTTCACCACTAAATACCGCGGCCACACTTCTTGTGGCGTGAGACCCCATTTCGTACCTGCAGGAAAACCAGCACCACCACGGCCAAGAACGGTTGCGTTCTTTACTTCGTCGTGCACACTGCCTGCAGGTTGCGCCAAAGCTGCTCGCAAACCCGCATAACCGTTGGTCGCTAAATAGCGCTCGATGGTATATGAGTCGGAGAATTCAAAACGCGAGGTAACAATTTTCGGACGGTCGCCGGCCACGAAACCTGGAGCATGCGCATAGGTACTGGTCATAGTGCAGACTTTCCATCTAGCCATTCAGGCGATTCATTTACTTTTTCAGGAGCGACCGCTCCAACACCACGTTCCGCAGGAATACGTTGACGCACAGTGGCAAGAACTCCGTGCGAAGGAATTTCATCGCTGAGCTTTCCTGCAGCAAGATCGTCGATGAGTGTGTCGAGATCTGCAGGGGTCATTTTGAATCGGTACCGATAGTTCACCTGCAAGCAGGGAGCCTCGGTGCACGCTGCTTGGCATTCAGCATGTTCCAAAGTGATGAGTCCATCGGGTGTGGTGCTTCCTGCCTTAATGCCAAGTCGCTTTTCAGCATGATGCATGAGTTCTTCTGCGCCCATCAGCGCACACGACATGGTTCCGCAAATATTGAGGAGATACTTTCCCACTGGTTCAAATTTGAACATTTCGTAGAACGACGCTGTTCCAAAAACTTCCGCAGGAGTGACACCTACGAGTTCAGCGATGTGCTTCATAGCGTCTTCGGCGACATAACCATCTTGTTCTTGGGCTAGATGCAAAATGGGAATGAGAGCAGACTTCGGACGTGGGTAACGCCCGATGATTTCATAAGCGATTGCGATATTTGCATCGGTGAGGCGGCTCATCGGTCGACTTCTCCCAACACAGGGTCTACAGAGGAAATGACGGCCACGGCATCGGCGATGAGACCATCGCGCATCATGTGTGGCAGTGCTTGAATATTGACAAACGACGGTGCGCGCATATGCAGGCGATATGGCTTTGGTGAACCATCACTAACGATGTAACAACCAATTTCTCCACGGGGACTTTCAATGCCTACATACACTTCGCCTTCAGGCACTTTGAAACCTTCGGTGAAAATTTTGAAGTGGTGAATGAGAGCTTCCATTGACTCATCGATACGAGCACGCGGTGGCGGAGTTACTTTTTTATCTTGAATGCGGTAGTCACCCGATGGCATCTTGTCGAGAATTTGATAGACGATCTTCATTGACTCACGAATTTCGTTCAGGCGAATTGCGTAGCGATCGAATGCATCTCCATACGAACCAACGATGACGTCGAATTCAACTTCGTCATACTTCAAATAAGGAAGATCACGACGAAGGTCCCATGCAATACCAGCGGAGCGCAAAATGGGACCCGAAGTACCAAGGGCAACTGCTTCTTCTGCAGTAATGACACCCACACCTTGCAGACGTTCGCGCCAAATGGGTTGGTTGGTCATGAGGACGTCGTACTCTGCCAAACGTGATGGCAAGCCTTCCAAAATGGTGAGCACATCGTCACGCCAACCGGTTGGCAGGTCTGCAGCAAGGCCGCCAGGACGAATGAAGTTGTGGTTCATACGTAGGCCCGTTACTTTTTGGAAAAATCGCAATACTTCTTCGCGTTCACGCCATCCGTAAATCATCATGGAAACTGCACCCATGTCCATGCCGTTTGTCGCCATGAACAGAAGGTGGCTACTCATGCGATTGAGTTCAGACAACAACATGCGCATCCATGTTGCACGTTCTGGGATATCGCCATCGATTCCCAAGAGTTTTTCCACTGCGAGCGAAAACACCAATTCGTTATTCAATGGCGAGGCATAGTCCATACGAGTGACGTTGGTGCCGCCTTGCATGTAGGTGAGTTCTTCAGCCTGCTTTTCCATTCCCGTGTGCAAATAGCCAATGATGGGCTTGCAACGGAGAACTTTTTCACCTTGGAGTTCCAACATCAACCTCAATACACCGTGTGTGCTTGGGTGTTGTGGCCCCATGTTGATGATCATGGTTTGTTCTTCGTCGTTTTCGACAGGGCTGCTGGTGAGTTCTGCAGCAGCCTTTTCGCTCATGCGTAATACTGAACCGACTTCACGAAGTACTTCTTTTGCCGTGAGTTCACTGCGTGAACGCATTTCTTGTGGGCCTTCGCCCGTTGCTGCAGGTGTTGCAGTAATGAGATTGTTCGTCATGACGGAGCACCTTTAAATTGCACAGGAATGCGTCCCACAGAAAAATCTTTACGCAGAGGGTGACCTTCCCAATCTTCAGGCATCAAAATGCGCGACGGGTCTGGGTGGCCTTCAAATTGAATACCGAACATGTCGAACACTTCTCGTTCCATCGCTTCGGTCCCCGGATAAAGATCAAATGCTGTTGGCAGTGAAGCTTCACCTTCTGCAATTTGAACGCGCAATCGCAAGCGTTCGCGCCTCTCAAGTGAAATGAGGTTGAGAACTATTTCAAAACGTTCGCCAACAAGACCTGCTGGGAGCTGACGATTTGTTGAAGCGTACGTAAGAAAATCGACAGCGGTGAGGTCGGTACACATGGTGAAGGAATCGTCAATTGCCTTCTTCAACGTTGCAATATAATTCGCACGAGATACGTGAATTACTTTTTCACCTCGCGAGCAAGTGACATCGCACCCGTACAGCTGCTCTGCGGGCGCAGGGGTATCTATTGCTGCATCACTCATGGTTTAACGCGCTCCAAGAACTATGGGCGTAGTTGTTGCGCCCGCAGCAATTTCAGTGATGTGCACATTTGCACCGGCACCTGACGCCGCACGGCGACGCATAATTTCACCATCTTCAATGAGTTGATGCAGTGTCTCAATTGCGTGAATGAGTGTTTCTGGTGTTGGTGGGCACCCTGGTGCATATACGTCGACAGGAACAATTTGGTCGACACCTTGCACAATTGCGTAGTTGTTGAACATGCCGCCAGTTGATGCACACACGCCCATGGAGATGACCCACTTTGGCTCCATCATCTGGTCGTACACCTGACGCATCACGGGAGCCATTTTTTGACTAACGCGGCCAGCCACAATCATGATGTCGGCCTGGCGCGGGGATGCACGAAATACTTCCATTCCGAATCGAGCGAGGTCGTAGTGCGCTGCACCAGTTCCCATCATTTCAATTGCGCAGCATGCAAGACCAAACGTTGCTGCCCACGAAGAACGAGAACGAGACCATTTGACAAGATCTTCAATGCGACCCGTCAGGAAGTTGTGTTCAAGCCCACCTAAACCATCGTCGAGAACGTCACGTACTAATGCCATTACGCTGCAAACTCCGTTTCGCGACCATCGCTACCTACGCGGCGAACTGTTGAAGAAACCGTGCGGCTAGCCGAGATGACATCGGTGAGATGTTCATCAACACGGCGCCCACTCTTGAGCGGGCCCCAATCGAGGGCGCCACGCGCAACTACATATACAAACGTCACAAAGAAAATGGCGCTAAACGAGAGCATCTCAAAGAATCCGTACGAACCTAAAAATTCCCTGTCGACTGCAAATGGGTACACGAAAATGATTTCGATGTCGAACATAATGAAAAGCATCGCGACAATATAAAAAGACACGGGGAACCGTTGCGGATTGTCACGACTAGGAACAATGCCACATTCATACGGCGCTTCTTTGGCGGCGTTGCCTCGATTCGGTGCGAGCAAGCGCGACGCCACCAAACTGAGAACCCCAAAAAGAGTTGCCAATATTGTTAATGCGAGTATCGGGAGATACTGCCCCATGGTTTAAACCTTCGCCGAGTTCAACTCACCCGTTGCATTCGCCAAAACAAAACGGTCGCGACGATGTAACAACCAGCACAAAATGCCGAAGATAAGACTTGAACCGATGGTAATGAATATTGCTGGCTGACGCTTGGAACCAAGATCGCGAATCATCAGCAAATAACGATGTGGCTGTGATGAATCGATCACAGGTTTTGCAGGCGCACGACCAGGTTCAGCACGTTGCGGCAATAACGGCGCAAATTCCACGAGCGCATAGTGCGGCTTGTGGAAAAACGCAAGGAAGTCGAGTGACTCATTGATCTTTGGTGAACGCTCTCCACCGCGGTCGTATACCGACAACGTGAGATATTCCCCGGCAGCAAACTCTTTCGCTTTATTTTGAATGATGTCGTCTGCAGATGCAGCTGCTTGTCCGCGTCGTGGGTCTGCATCGTCGAGGCGTACCCATTTTTCTGCTTCAAGTTGCTTCTTGACGGTTGCTGCTACTTCTGCCGGTGACGAACCAGCTGCCACTTTGATGGGCACATCAATCACTTCTGCACTATTCAAATAAGTGCCGTCGCGGATAATGGAGATGGGGTTCGCAGGCTTCCACGTTGGTTCACGGCCTTTCAAACCAATCCCATACACCATCCAGATAGCACCCATTGTTGCCAACCAGCCAAAAAGTGCGGCAACGGAAACCAGAATGCCTAAACGTGCGCCGAGGTTGGTACCAATAACCAGGTAGGTGCCTCCGCATAACGTCAGGAACATACAGAGCACCACAATGATGCCGCGAATGTTGGGATCCCAACTGATGGCAAAAAGTGCAGACAACATCAGAGGCTCCTTACGTATTCCACGATGGATTTAATTTGCTCATCGGTGTAGATACCGCCGAAACCAGGCATGCGTCCTCCGCCTTGACCTTGTTCTCCGTATTTCTTTCCGTACTCTGAGCCACCCTTGATGAAGGCGATCATGTCGTCTTGATTAGGGAATTGGCGAATGCTGGATCCGCCGGTGAGGTTTGGTCCGAAAGCTCCACCGCCGGTGACTTGTGGGTCACCGTATGACCAGCCCTTGGTATGGCAACGTGCACATGCATACGCGCCACCGTTGAGATCGAGGTTGAAGAGCGCTTCGCCGACAGATTTGTAGGCACCACTTTTCACTAAGCGCTCAGCTTCGGCTTGCACTTCACCCTGCGCGGCCGCTGGCATTGTTCCGCCAACACAGGTGCGCGCATCGTCGTTTGGATTATCGCAATTTTCACGCGGCACTTGAATAGTGCGGAGATAGATAATGAGGTTATTGATTTGCTGATCGTTCATTGGGCCACCACCAACAAGGCCCCACGGTGACATTGGTGAGAACGGACGACCGTATTCCAAGATGAAACGCACTTCCGATTCGGCGAATCGGTGGTACACATTATTTAAAGCAGGTGCTTTCCAGGTCACCGACTTCACTTCTCCGGTTTTTGCATCGGTGATGGCGAATGGTGCACTACCACCAGTTGCTTTCATACCGCCATGGCAACCTGCACAGTTAAAACCACCTTCGGCTGTTGGTGCAAAAAGCTTTGAACCCCAACTAGCAAAACGCTTATCGAAACCGCGTACCGCACCTTCTTGGCGACCAGGTTCAAGCACCCAATACAAAGGCAGCGACACAGTGATGACAGCAAGGAAAGCCAAACCGAGCAATTGCGTACGTTCAATTTTCTTGCCTTCAAGAACTTCATCGTCGTAATACGGCTTACGGTTTGCTGCAAGCTCAATTTCTGAACCGAGTTCACGACGTGATCCACGAATATTAAAAAGTCCGTAGAGCACCCATCCGATGAGCACTACTGCAAGGATGATCCAAGCAACGTTTGTTGTTATTGCTGCAATCATGTTTAGTGACCTCCGCCTACACAGTGAGGACCTTCTGCTTCTTGACCAGTGGTATTTGTGCCAATTGGTGGACCGCCAAATACTGCACCCGTATCGATAACGAGAACACCGTTGTTAATTGCTACACCAAAGCGGTCCATGCCTCGTGGAGCTGGTCCACCCTTTTTCTCACCAACGCGGTTGTACTGCGAGCCGTGACATGGGCATTCAAACCATTGCGAACTTTGGCAGTTAGGAACACGGCAACCAAGGTGCGGGCACTTTTGGTACAACGCCACAACACCAGCTTCCATACCGGCATACACAGGGGCTTGCTTGCCGTAAACAGGCTGTGCTTTTGACAGTGCATCTTTCGGGTACTCAGTTACCCACGCACGTGCTTCTGAAAGATATAAAAACCCTTTGTTGCCGCGAATGGATTGGATGACGTCGTCAATTTTTCCAGCACTGATTTTGGAACCGAAACCGCCAGAGGCGCCTTTCCACAAAAACCCAACGAGCGAAGCGCCAAATGCACCAAGGCTTGTGCTGAGCATGATGACGGTTGCGCGGTTGAAGAAGCTACGACGTGTTTCGCCAAGCACTTCTGCATCGGGTGCAACCCATTGCTCAATTTCTGCTGCTGCAGGAATTGCGAGCTCGGTAGATGCTGCAGTTGCAGCAGCTTCGAATGCGCGACCAGTTGGCACGGATGCCGTTGCACTCTTATCGCGCTTCTTTGTTTCACGCGAAAGTGCGCCGGCGCCACGAACACCAGTTTTACGTGATGCAGTAACGAAAACTAAACCACCTAAAACAACAATGGCAGCAACTGCTATGGCGATGATGAGGGAAGTGCTCATGATGTGATCCTCACAACTCGAAGAAAATGCCGTCGCGCCATGGGAACGTAAAGTTGAACCCTGGGCCGCGGAAGAACGAACCGATAATGACCAGCACTGCCCAGAACATGAGGTGCACTGTCATGATGCTGGTAGCAAATTTGCGATCTTCGGGTTTATTCGAAGGATTGCGATCTGTATACGGAGCAAGTATGAGAATGATGATTCCCATTCCAGGAACGGTTACACCAGCCACCATGGGGTGGAACATGGTGAGAAGCTCTTGCAGACCCAAGAAGTACCAAGGTGCTTTTGATGGGTTAGGTGTCTGGTTGAAGTTTGCAGCTTGGAGAAGCGGAGCATTAACCAACCACGAAAAGATGAACAGGAACGCAGTACATGCAAGCGCCGCAACAAACTCAATTCCGAGCAAGTGTGGCCATGTGTGCACCTTGTCGATAGGTGCTGCTTTTACTTCTTGAATAGAACCTGACTTCACAACAGTCAACAACCGCTGCGTGTGGCCTCCGGGTCCGGCACCAACAGGTACGCCGCCGCCAGCAGGGGCGGCAACGACCGCAGCTGCTTTGTCAGCAACCGCAACTGCACCAGCTGATGCTCCACCTGGACGCGCAGCTTTACTGCGCTCCAAGAGATGATCGGGAATGCGTGAATCGCTTGGGCTACTGCTTGCAGAGGATGCCGCAGCATCTTCGGCGGTTTTTTCACGAGCAGCTTGCGCACGCTTCAATAGATGTTCAGGGATCTCAGTCATGGTTCACCTACCTGTCACAACGGACCAGAAATGCCGCCGTCTTTACGTACCCGCCAGAAGTGGATAGCCATAAAGATGACGATGACGAATGGAAGTAGCAATACGTGGAGCACGTACCAACGCAACAATGTTTCTGCACCAATTTCGACGCCACCCAAAAGCACGAAGCGCACTTGAGCACCCATGATGGGCGTGTAACCCATCATGTTGGTTCCTACTGCAACGGCCCATAGAGCTAACTGGTCCCATGGCAACAAGTAACCAGTGAAAGAGAGCAGAAGTGTGAGCGTTAACAACACCACGCCAATGACCCAGTTGAATTCACGTGGCGGTTTGTATGCACCGTGATAAAACACACGAGCCATGTGCAAGAACACACTCAACACCATGAGGTGAGCACCCCATCGATGCATATTTCGCACGAGCAAACCAAACGTCACCGAAGTTTGCAGCGTTTGAATGTCTTGCCAAGCGTTCGCAGTTGTCGGCCGGTAGAAGAACATCAAGAAGATGCCCGTGACCGTGAGCAAAATAAACAAGAAGAATGAAAGCCCGCCTAAGCACAATGTGTAGCTGACCTTCACCGCATGTCGCTTCACCTTCACCGGATGGAGGTGATACAGAACCGAGTTCATAATGACGTATGAACGGTTGCGTGGTGAATCGGTGTAACCCTTGCGGAAGATGGAACCAGGTCGGAAAATGGAACTCCACGCCTGACTACCTTGCACCTGCTGGCCAATTTTTGCAGCGCGATCTTTCAGCGTTGGAGTGGGTTGATCATCAATCGTTTTTGCCATAAGGGTGCTCCTTAGAACCGCATGCCGTAGGCGTAGCCGTGGTTGTTAGTACGTGTATGAGAATCACCAGTGCCCACAGGAGCGCCAACTTTCCCTAAAATAATGACGCCAGTTGGGCATCGGTCGACACAAAGTGCACAACGTGTGCACACATCATCGTCGATGATGAACATCACGTTGTCAGAAGGGTCGAGTCCTGGCTTTTCAGTACCTTGCGCTTCAGCTACAGCGCTGGGGTCGACCATGTGAATACATTTCCACGGGCAGATGTCGACACATCCTTCGCACATAATGCACTCAGATTGATCGATATGAATGAACTGCTTTGGCTTAACGGCCTTCGACAAATAGTCGGCGTCGACTTCTACTAATTGATACTCAGTAGACCAATCGGGCATTGGCGGGTTGGCGTCTGTTTTTGCCATAAGCCCCCCTATGACTTCCGCACGAGCGGACGCCCGTAGGTAGAAGTTTCAATTTCTTTCGCAGCTTCTTTGCCGCGCTTTTGCCACCAAATGAACAAAAACACCATGACGCCGATGTACACGCCGTAAATAGCCACCGCAACAATGTCGCGAACTGCTTCATATGCAAGCGTAAATGGAAAATGCCCGCCTAAAGCTTTTGGCTTCAAGATGTCGAAAGGTCCGTAGAGAATTTTGTCTTTACGCCATCCGAGGTTTTTATCGGCATGGTCAATCCATTGGTGGGGCACAACGCCGTATGCCAAGAACATGACACCAAAGGCGTATACCGAACCCAACATTGCTTCGCCCCAAGTTAAAGGCGTTCCTGGTTTGCGTCGTTTACCGAAAGGGATGATGACGAGGGCCAAAGCAAGCGTGACAAGAAAGGAGAATATGAAAGCCTGGTTTACGCCCGGCCATTTGAGAACGTCGATTGCCAGCATGGATCTCAGGTTGCCTTTCAGGGGTAGCAGTAGCGCGAAACTTCCGTAGAAACATTAGTCACCGCTACGACCAAGAACAGCATTTCTCTCGAGTTCGGTACTTTTCTCTTTTGCACGTTCTCTCGCAATGATTCTGATTTTGCGTGTCAATTGCTCTATCGTGTTCCGTGTGACTGAGATTCCTGAACACCTCCTCAAGCGCTCCCGTGATCGCAAGTCTGGCGACGGTGCCTCGAGCAGCGACAGCGCGACCTCTGCAGAAGGGTCAGTTCCTGCAGTTCAAAAGGCCGTAGCACCAGCTAAAACAGCTAAAAATGAGCCTTCCGTGGTTCTCGCCAAGCCCGATTCCCCCCGTGTTGCCGCAGCAAAAAGCCGCAAAAAAATCCCCTTCTGGGCGATGGCAACCTTAAGCTTGTTGCCTCTCTGGGGCTTCCTTTACGCCATTGCGTTGAAGCCCGCTGCCAAAGTTGTTGAGGGTCCCCTCGCCGTTGGCAGCCATGTTTACGCTGGGTGTGCCGGATGTCACGGTGCTGCAGGCCAGGGCGGAGCAGGTCGCATCTTGCACCAAGGCGAGGTGTTGAAGACCTTCCCTCACATTGAAGACATGCTGAACTTCGTCTATACCGGCAGCCAAGCCTATGTTTCTGCGGGAATTAAGCAATACGGCGACCCGAAGCGTGAAGGTGGAGCCCATGCTCCACTGTCGTATAACGGCAACCCCATGCCACAACAAGGTGAAACTTACGGTGGCGGCCTGTCTGAGGCAGAAATTCTCGGCGTCGTGTGCCATGAGCGCTACGTCATTGGTGGAGCCGACCCAAAGAGCGAGCAGTGGGCAGAAGAGTACGAAACTTGGTGCTCACCTGAGTCGGAAATCTTTAAAGCTCTTGAAACGGGCGGCACAACGTTCGATTCCATCTCCAAAGATTTCTCGATGCTGAAGACAAAGCCAAACGAAATTGGCACGAAGCCTCGTGCAACTACAGCAAAATAAAAACTAGTTTCCTTCGCTAGTACAAGTCACCACATCAATGTGGTCGGTTGACAGATTCAACGACACGTTCATATTGCTTGCAAATTTATTAATGAACTCACGTAGCGAAACTGTTGGTGTTGAGCATGTTCGTTTTGTAGGTGTTGCAAGTGGAACAACCCATCCATTACTGAGCACTGCAAAGTCGCCGCCATTCAACATGTCGACAACTGGTGGTAATGCGACACGTGTCAACAAGGTTTCACTAGTTGCAGGAGCAAGTGCAAACCACACCACTGCATCGCCCAACAGCTCTGCAATGAGCACGCAAGCATTTGGGGAAGAAAAATCTGTGCAAGTAATTTCCCCAGGTGTTCCATCGGCAATATAGACGGTTCGCGCATCATCAAGTGCTAAACGAGCCGTTGAACGTGTCGTTCCTTGAACAACGATCCAATCACTTTCCGCTTGAACTGTATTTACTGATGCGATGTAGTTCACAAAGTGAACAACTTTGTTCGCTGATTGAGAAGATGAACCAGAGTTCATGAGCACCGCATAAATAAGAAAGGCAACAACGATGGGAATTCCTAATGCTGCGGCAAATCGTGCGCTCAAAAAATTCCGCATCAAAATTTCCTAGTGTTGAACTTGTGCCACTGCACGCTCGGCAGCTCGTGACAACTCTGCAAAAACTTCATCGGTATGCGCTAAACCAAAAAATATTGCTTCATATGCACCTGGTGCCATTGCAACACCTTCTTTTAACATTGCGTGAAACAACTGCGCATACATTTTTTCATCGGTTGATTTTGCTTCATCGAAATTGTTCGGAAGTTTTTGCGATGCATCGCCATCTTTTCCGATGTACATGCCAACAAGTGTTCCCACCACAGGAAAATGAGCATTGATTCCTGCTGCTGCACAAATATCGCGCAGTAGCGATGCACCATGACGAGCACGTGCTGAAATTTCCATGTACACATCGTCGGTGAGTTCATTTAATGCTGCAAGACCAGCTGCTGTTGCGAGTGGGTTCCCCGCAAGGGTTCCTGCATGAAAAACTTTTCCTATTGGGGTGAGAACCGACATAATGTCGCGTCGGCCGCCTACTGCACCAATAGGAAGACCACCACCAATCACTTTTCCAAAGCAGGTGAGATCGGGGCGCACATCGAACTTTGCTTGTGCACCACCTGTTCCTAAACGGAAACCTGTAATGACTTCATCGAAAATGAGGAGAGCACCAACGCGATCACATTCTTGACGTAATCCTTCAAGAAAGCCAGGTGCCGGCGCAACAACACCCATGTTTGCGGCCACAGGTTCAACAATGACGGCTGCCACATCGTGAGTGAGGCGTGGCACCACGTTGTACGGCGCCACCATGGTGTTTGCCACTGCTTCATCGGGAACTCCAGCTGTTCCTGGCAGACCAAGTGTTGCAATACCGCTCCCCCCAGCTACCAACAGGGCGTCGGTTGCACCATGAAAGTTGCCAGCAAAAGTGACAATAATTTTTCTGCCCGTTGCGCCACGTGCAAGTCGCACTGCAGTACTGGTGGCTTCTGTTCCACTGTTCATTAGCCGCACTTGTTCGCAACTTGCCACACGAGTACTGATTGTTTCAGCGAGTTTCATTTCACGCGGTGTAGGCGCTCCGTATGACGTGCCCTCTGTTGCGGCATGTTGAATTGCTGTTGTGACCGCAGGATGCGCATGGCCCAGAATGATTGCCCCGTAGCTCTGCACAAGGTCGACATACTTCTTCCCTTCAACGTCCCAAATATGGGCACCGTTTCCACGAGCAACAATGTAGGGAGATCCACCTACCGACTTAAATGCTCGTATGGAACTATTTACGCCGCCAGGGATGACATCGCTTGAGCGTGCAAAGAGTTTTTCATTGCTCGGCACTCCCTTACCCACACACAATGTGGGCACGCATTGTGCAGCAACGCATGTGGCTTCGTCACAATAGGGAACGGACTGTACTGAATTCATCGACATAGCCATTCGTGGTTTTCTGCAAACCAGCGAGTGAAGTACGTAAGAATAATGTCTGCTCCAGCACGCCGAATAGCCGTGAGTTGCTCAAGTGCCACTGTGTCGTGGTCTATCCACCCGTTGGCAGCCGCGGCTTTCACCATGGCATACTCACCACTCACGTGATACGCAGCAATAGGTAAATGCGTCATTTCACGTACTGCAGCGATGACATCGAGATACGAAACCGCAGGTTTAACCATCACGATGTCGGCACCTTGGTCGATGTCGGCTTGCACTTCAACAAGTGACTCACGTGCATTACGAAAATCTTGCTGATATCCCTTGCGATTGCCTCCATTGGCGATGCTGACATCTACTGCATCACGAAATGGACCATATAAGCCCGATGCGTATTTCGCCGAGTACGCCATGATGGAAACATCGCTAAACCCGTGAGCATCGAGTGCTTGCCGAATGACACCTACTTGCCCATCCATCATTCCACTTGGTGCAACAACTTGTGCTCCTGCGCGTGCTTGTGCAACTGCAATTTTCGCATAAACATCGAGCGTTAAATCGTTATCGACATCGCCGTTTTTCCCAACGATGCCACAGTGTCCGTGGCTGGTGTATTCATCGACACACAGGTCGGCCATCAGCACTACCTGGCTACCAACAGTTTTTTCCAAACGCTGCAAAGCAACTTGCACAATTCCTTGTGGGTCAAATGCGCCAGAGCCAACATCATCTTTTTTCTCTGGCACTCCGAAAAGAATGACGCCTCGCACGCCAAGAGATGCAAGTTCCTGCACTTCTTGTTCCAATGAATCTAAAGAATGTTGAACAACCCCGGGAAGCGATGTAATGGGTTGAGGTGAAGTAATGCCTTCCTTCACAAAAAGTGGCGCAACAAAATTGCTGGTGTGCAAACGTGTTTCAGCGACGAGTTCTCTCATAGCAGGAGATGTACGAAGCCGACGGGGGCGCGATAGGGGAAATGGCACAACCGAATGTTATGGAGGTTGTTACGCAAAAAGCACAACGAGAGCTGCGCAGATCCCCTCGGGAGTTGGTACTTCTGCCACTGCATGAACCTTTAAGCCACGTGATACCGCAACTTTCTGCGTTACAGGCCCTATGACAACAACTTTTCCGGGAAAATCTGTCCCCATGGCCGATACCCAACTACGTACGGCACTACCCGATGCAAAAACGACAGCATCACCTTGTTGCACTTCTTTTCGTATCTCAGATGAGGGAACACAATGAACGGTGCGATACGCATTCACCCGTGTTACTTCCCATCCCTTTTCTGTGAGCCCGGTAGCAACCGTCAAGTCGGCACCTTCACCTTGTACAAGAAGCACCTTGTTGCCCTGTGAGCTACTCGTATACACAGGGAAGCTCTGCACGAGACCTTCTCCGCTAGGAACTGCAGCCTGCAGATCTATTTTCATGCCCGACACATCTTCAATTACTTCTCGGGTGCCATTTCCTAGAACCGCAATTTGTGGAATGCGCTGAGCGTTGTTGAGTGATTGCTGGAGTGCACTCACCACTCGGCGCGCTCCGTTGGGTGAGCTCACCACTAACCAGTCATAAGCACCAATATCGGCCAGCGCTGCATTGCGTGCTGCACCTTGGTCGAGGGGTTCAACAATTTCAATGAGTGGCAACGATATGACATTGGCACCCGCAGACCTCAGCACCTCTACTATGGGACCAGCCTGTTCTGCAGCACGTGTCACCACAATCTCGCGACCACTTAACGGCAACGAAGCCACTCTTCTAACGCCTTCCAATTTGCTCGCGTGAAGTTCGAGCCAGTTGAGCAGCAATGAGCGTTGCATTTTCTTCATCTGAAACTTCTGCTTGCATTGAGATTGAACGAGCTTGCGAGGTGTCATCTGTGGCTAAAAAGGTGGTGAGAATATTTTGATTATTCACATAAGCGCCAACGGGTAGTGAACAGCCACTACCCAAAACACTCAAAAAGGCACGTTCAATTTCCACTGCGTAGCGCGTCGCTTTGTGATCTATGGACTGAACAAATTGCTGTGTTTCTAAGTCACCGAATCGATGCTCTACAGCAACACATCCTTGGCCGATCATCGGCACAAAAAACTCTGGGTCAAGAATTTCTGTAATTTTTTCTGTCAGCCCCAATACCTCAAGAGCAGCAACTGCCATCACTACTGCGCCGCCAACGGGCACTTTTTCCAGTCGCGTACCAATGTTGCCGCGTAATTCAACAAACTGGAGATCGGGGCGTATTGCCCTCAACTGCGCCCGCCGGCGCACTGAACCTGTGGCAATAGTTGCCCCGTGCTCGAGCTGTTGGAGAGAGGTTCCAATGAGCGCATCGCGTGCATCGCGTCGCGCACACCATGCACCAATTTCTAAACCGTATTCAGTGATGGTGGGAAGATCTTTTGCCGAGTGCACTGCAATATCGGCGCGCCCATCGAGTACTGCCCGTTGTACTTCTTTCACGAAAATACCTTGGCCGGCCATCTGGTTTAGTGGAACATCGGCGCGCTGGTCACCTGTGCTTTCCACAAAAACTAATTTGCACTCAACTTCTGGGTTTTCGCGTGTGATGGAGTCAGCAACAAATTGTGCTTGCGTACGAGCCTGCGGGCTTGGCCGAGTGGCAATTCGGAGAATCTTTTGTGTCACGGGTATCTCATGTTCATCAGTGAAGATGAAAGAGGTCGCGCACGGCATCGGCGAGGCGCTCACCTTGCGGAGTTCCTGCGCCTTCTTTTAGCCGCACAGCAGGTTGGTGCATGATTTTCGCGGTAATTCCCTTGGTGAGGGCTTCTACAACTTCGCGTTGTTCATCGGTTAAGGCAGCGAGTCGTTTTGCATACCGTTCAATTTCGGCGGTACGGATTTCTTCTGCGGTCTCGTGCAATGCTGCAATCAGCGGTGCGGCTTGACGTGCCGTTGAGTCGATGGTGTATCGCTCTAACTCTTCAGAAATGATGACGCGTACTTTCGCTGCTTCACCTTCGCGCTGCTCGACGCCTTTACGTGCCCAATCGCGGAGGTCGTCGAGGTTCCGCAATTCAATATTTTCAAGGTGCCCCACATTTGCTTCCACATCACGTGGAACTGCAATATCGACAACAAATAGTTTTTTGCCAGAACGCACGCTCATTACTTTTTGTGCTTTTTCGTAATCGAGAATGAAGTTTCCCGAACCAGTGCAAGTAACAAGCACGTCGGCTTGGTGCAATGCTGCATCGAGATTTTCAAGTGGCAAGGTAGATGCACCTAAACGGTTTGCGAGTTCTTCACTGCGCGCAGCCGTGCGGTTCACTACCGTGATTTCGGTTCCTGGGTTTGCCGCAATTGCAGTTGCTACACCTTCACCCATTTCGCCGGCGCCCACAATGAGCACTTTTTTATCTGCCAAAGTGCCAAGTAGCTCGCGCGCCATTTCAACAGCTGCAAAAGATATTGATGTGGTTGAACGAGAAATAGCAGTTTCGGTGCGTGCTCGTTTACCTGTTTCCAGTGCGTGACGGAAAAGAAGATTTAACGTAGAGCGCGAAGCGCCTTCACTTTGTGCATTGGACCATGCATCGCGTACTTGTCCGAGAATTTCATGTTCACCAATGACTGCTGAATCGAGCCCGCACGCCACTTCAAAAAGATGGGTAATGGCAGCATCGTCGTGCTGGCTATAGAGGTGATTGTTCAATTCATCGGGAACGAGTCCACCAAGTTCACAAAAAAAGTCGCTGATGTCGGCATAGGCCGCGTGAAACTTTTCAGTGATTGCATACACCTCGGTGCGGTTACAGGTTGACAACACAACTGCTTCACGAATGTTGTTGCGAGATGACAACGAATGCAATGCCTTCGCCATATCGGCGGGGTTGATGGCTACCTTTTCGAGCACCTGTAAAGGGCTCGTGCGGTGGTTCACTCCAATGACAACAACAGACATACAGTGCCTACGCTATGCGCTCACAGCGCGCGAGGAGGTAGTCGTCGCCTGGATGTGACTTAAAGAATTCACCTTTTGTTGCTCGTAATAGCTCAAAATCTGCAATTCTCCGGCCAAATCGACCTTGCTGATGTGTACACCCCGCGGGACCGACAAGACAATGGGCACGAAATTGAGGATGGAACCCACCCCCGCGCGCACCAGGCGATTCACCGCCTCTTGGGCCGTGGCAGCTGGAGTGGCCAAAACACCAATGCTCACACCGCGTGTTTGCACCACTTCTGAGAGCTCATCGAGGTGCTGCACACAAATGCCGCCCACGTGAGTGCCTATTTTGCTGGGGTCGGTATCGAAAACACCCACCAGACCAAAACCACGCTCGACAAAGCCCCCATAGTTAGCTAAGGCCTGGCCCAAGTTTCCTGCCCCAACGATGACAATAGGCCATTCATGATTAACGCCGAGCTCGCGCTGAATTTGATATGAAAGGAAAGCAACCTCATAACCGACGCCCCGCACTCCGTAGCTGCCGAGATACGACAAGTCTTTGCGCACCTTTGCCGCATTGACGGCGGCGAGTTCAGCAAGTTGGTCGCTAGAGATGTGAGTGACTCCTTGAGCTATTACTTCACCCAATAAACGCAGGTACATCGGCAAGCGAATGAGAGCTGCTTGAGGGATCTTGCGACGCGAGGAAACCGACACGCTCATAGGCTAGGCGCTCGTGCAGGTTTTCACAAAGTCTTGCAGGCATTCCTTTCCCCTAACCTGACGTCATGGAAAACAGCGCCCTCGCCGCCAGCGCTGGCCTCATTTCCCTTGCGTTTTGCCTGCTCACCTACGACCGCTGGTTGCGCCGCCGTGCAGCACACGACCTGGCCTGGACCATCGCAATGGCATTGTTTGCCCTCGGTGCAGGTGCTTTGTGGTGGGCGGAAAGTCGTGGTTGGAGCTCTATGAGCTTTCGCGTCTTTTTTCTGACCGGTGCCGTACTCAATGTTCCGTGGCTTGGCCTTGGCACGGTTTACCTCTTATTCGGACAACGTGTTGGCCATGCCACTCGCACTGTTCTCGTTTTACTGTCGGGCGTTGCAGTTGGTGTCGTACTCACCGCTCCTACAAAACAAGCCGTCGACCCAGAGAATTTTCCTACGGCAAAAGAATTGTTTGGTGTTGGGCCACGACTCTTTGCTGCACTCGGTTCAGCAATTCCTGCACTTGTCATCATTGTGGGTGCCTTATGGTCGGCGCTGCGCATCATGCGTCACCGCGTACCTGCTGCCACAACATCGGCACGACGTGCAGCAATTCACCCCAAACAACTAGCAGCGGGCAATTTACTCATTGCTCTTGGCGCAATTGTGTTGTCAGCAAGCGGCACTATTGCAGGTCGACTTGGCAAAGATCGTGCATTTGCCATCACATTGCTCGTCGGAGTTTCTATTTTGTTTAGTGGTTTTATTGTCGCATCAAATGCTGTTGCGGTGCGCAAAGAGCGATTGCGTTTACTTATCGCACCATCAACAGTGACACAATCCCTGCAACAAGAATGACTCCGAGAAGGAGTCCGACAACCAAAGTAGTAGCGGGTCTCACACCAATAACCTAGCGGAAGTCATGTCACTATTCTGATGTACTTTTTTTACCAATGTGCACTGCAGTAGAAACTTGGCTCGCTTCTCCTGCGCGCAGAACCACTTGGTCACCTACGCCAACCCCTACATCACGCGCTGCAGAGTCTTGATCTTTTGCAATGGCCAACATTCCATACGAATCGATGACAAGACCAATACCGCCACTGGGAATTAATCCAAATGCAGTGGTAATGGTTGCCGAGCGCGCAACACCATCAACCACAAGCGAAAGAAGGAGCGACCCACCCGACAAAAGTGTTGCGACATCTTCAAGACCCACATTGAGTTGGCAATTACCGAAATGATCGACCCAAGTGACTTCAGAAATAATTTCTGTGTCACCAATTTGTGGGAGCGTGACAAGACCAGGCATGAGGAGATCGGCGTCAACCGCATCACCGAGTTCATCGAAGGGAATTCCGCTACATAAATGTGCAGCTACTGGAGCGAAAATATCTCGCCCGGCAAATGTTACTCCTGGCGCAGGAAGATGAAGCGCGGTGTTGTTCAATACAACGGCTCGCTCAACGCCTCCCACCATTCCGGCAGCAGGCGCCAACAACCCGTTGTCGGGACCAAGAAGAATTCCTTCACCACCCGCAATTTCTAATGCAATAGCTTTACGTTGTGTTCCAACGCCTGGGTCGACAACTCCAATAACAATTCCGCGGGGCACATATTGAATGCATCGAGCCAGCATCAATGAACCTGCGCGCACGTCGTACGCAGGAACATGATGTGCAAGATCTGTAATGCGTGCATGTGGGGCAAGGTCGGCAATCACTGCTTTCATGACGCCGACAAATTCATCGGCAGTTCCATAATCGGTGAGCAGTGAAATGTGGTCGTAAGGCATCACATCTCTTTCCTATCTGAAATGAGAACAACTGGAAACTCTCGTAAGACGAACGAAGGGGTCGGTGTCAACCCCCCGATGACACCGACCCCTAAGGCGCGGCCCTTGCGGGCGCGACTCCCGAGCGGCAAGCCACTCGGTGATCTCTCCGTACGTTACGCACAAGTTCACCTATAGCGAAAAGCGTCACTCATATTTTTTGAAAAATTTTCCATTTTTGAACACGATCAGGCTCTTTTCTGCCCGTTTGCCCATTTCGGGCTATTTCTTCGCCTCGGTGCCCATCTCGCGACTACGCGCTGTGGCAGCTCGCACCGCCTCAACAATGGCCTCACCTACCCCCGCAGAGCGCAAGCTTGCCAGCCCGGCCGCGGTGGTTCCGCCAGGCGATGTGACACGTTCGCGTAATTGTGCGGCTGATTCAGGACTCTGCGCAAGAAGGATGCCCGCACCTCGCAACAATTGCCGCACTAGTGGGTCGGCCAATTCCGCATCGATGCCCATTTCACTTGCCGCTGCCATGAGTGACTCTGCAATATAAAAAAGATATGCAGGTCCAGAGCCGGTGAGGCCGGTGATGGCATCAATTTGATCTTCTTGAACGCGCACTGCAATTCCCACACTGCCCAAAACTTCTGCAGCAAACTTCGCGCTACTTTCTGTGCACGACGCTCCCAATGCATAACCAGCCGCACCTTCACCAACAAGTGAGGGAGTATTCGGCATTGCACGAATGACCGCTACGCCATCACCAGCAGCTTTTTGTAACGATGCAAGAGAAACACCTGCAGCAATGGACAGCACCGTTTGCGCACCAGCTTGCACTGCAAGTGCTGTTGCTTGGGCAGCATCGGCAGGCTTAACAGCAATAACTGCTGCAGTGCATTTCTGTACAGACTCTTCTATGTGAACACCGGGAAAAGTTGAACTTAAAACTTTTCTTTGCTCTGCCGACAACTCAACAATGGTGAGCATGTCTGGGGCAAGACCCGCACGCAAGAGCCCATGAGCCAAAGCGGCCCCCATGTTTCCGCCGCCAACGATGGTGAGTGCTGCTTGTTTCACATCACTGACGTTACTCTGCAAAGCGCGAGGCAAAACCAATTCTGATGAGAACAGGGAAATGAGTTTCAACCGCAGCAAATAAAGTCCCGATCACTCTGTCGATTTCAATTTCACTCAACACCGTGATGGGAAGTTCTCCGCGTAAGAAGAGAGCGTTCTCAACACCAATAGAGAAGTGTGCTCCCGTGAGTTTTGCATTACGCCGCAATGCTTGTTCATATAACTGCTCGGCATTTTCTTCAGGTGCAGGCATGACGTAGGTCTCGTAACGCAATGTGCGCTGACCCAGGGTCAGCCAAATGGTGGTGAATTCTTTTTCCTCACCATGCATTCTCATAAACCACCGTCGAGGAGCTTCGGGGTCACGACCCGCATCGACAACAACCTCATGACTTTGCCGATACGCAGCTAGCCACTCATCGACGTGGCGAGCGATGACTTCAATATCGGGCTCCGAAAAGAGCTCACTCATGAGGTGTTACCGACACTCCACGCGATCGCGTGTGGAAACATCTGCATACACACGTCGTAAGCGTGCAGCGGCGAAACTCCAGGTGTAATCGCGCGCTTTTTCCGCCGCCTTTGCCCCCATTGCTAATGCCTTGGTGGGATGCGCCAACAGCTCATCAATATGTTCTGCAAATAACGCGGGGTCACGACGGGGAACCAGATAACCAGTTTCTCCATCGTCAATGATGGTGAGGAGTCCGCCCACTGCACTTGCCACAACGGGAATGCCACATGCGGCTGCTTCAAGTGCCACCAAGCCAAAACTCTCGCTACGACTTGGCACAACCACTACGTCGGCAGCTCGATAATACGTAGACAACATGTGGTGTGCTTGTGGTTCAACAAAGCGAATGTTGTTGTGTACGCCAAGACTGCGAGCGAGTTGCATGACCTTTTCTAATTCATCGTTTCCTTCGTTGCCACTGGCACCACCCACGACAATGAGTTGCGCATTTTTTGCACGCAACTGTGCGAGTGCCTGAACGGCAACATCAAGACCTTTCAACGGTTGAATGCGGCCAACGAAGAGGAGGACTGGAACATCGAACGCAATACCCAATGCATGTCGCGCACCACGTTTTTCACCCGGCGCGAAAAATGCATGCTCCACACCCGGCGCAACAATTTCTAATGTTCCGGGTGGGTTGCCATACAACTCAATGAATTGACGTTCTTCTTCGGTGCAGGAAACACAAATTGCATCTGCGCAACCAATGATGTCTGACTCACTTTTCTCGCGAATATCTGATTCAAAATCGCCGCCCTGAGCTTTGACGCGCGCGAGGGTATGAAAAGTAGTAACTAAAGGAAGATCCAATTCATGTTTGAGTTGGTGCGCCGATAAACCCGACAACCAGTAATTGGCATGCAACACATCAACGCCTTCGGAAGCCACAATATGCGCACGCACATTTTCTGTGAATTCATCGACAACCGAGAGCAACTCATTCTTGGGCACATCAAAATTTCCGGCAGGAATGTGCACCACCCGATGATTGGGTTCAACATTGATGACTTCAGGAAGACCTTCTTGCCAGGCACGCGTGTAAGTGGTGCAATCTAAACCAGCATGGGCAAGTGCCGACACAAGTTCGCGCACGTAAACGTTCATGCCACCGCCATCGCCAACGCCTGGCTGGGCCAAGGGTGATGTGTGCATCGAGATCACTGCAACGCGCTTCATGGGAAGGTCAACCTATCGTCGGATTTACGTATGACCGATAGACGCTTAAAAGAGTCTCTTTTTGTACCGCCGAGAGTTGAGCATCACCGTGAATTGCTGCTTCCACAGAGTCGGCCGTGGCCTGTGACTTGTTCTCGGAAAAGCGCTCTACGTCACCGTCCAAAATGCCGGCCTGAACGTACAAAGTTTCTGCTGAAATCTGCAACGCCTTGGCGATCTGCTGCAAAATATCAGCTGAAGGCTTGCGCAAGCCTCGCTCAATTTGCGACAAGTACGGGTTAGAAATTCCAGCAATGCGCGATAGGTCTCGTATGGACTGCTGAGCAGCTTCGCGACGAACCCGAATGAATTCGCCAAGTTCAAAGAGACGTTGGTCCATTATTCCAACAAAGAATTGATATTGGCCCCGCCATTTTTATAACGAGCCACAAGTTCCGAACTCAATTCATCAATTTGTCCAAAGAGTGATTTGCGATCTGTTGACTGCACCATTTCAAAAGCTTCCAGCGCGACAATGAGCGCATCGAGTTCTCCCAATGAGAGTTCTGCAAAGTCGGCAAAATGGAAGGTATCGCACAGTGTGGTGAGTTCCGCCAAGCGTGGGTGATGCGCGGGAACTTCAGTATCTCGTGGCGGACGCGCAGAGCCCCCACCTTGTTGCTGACCAAATACTGCTGCCAACTGTTCTGGTCGGGCATCGAGAGACTTTCCTGCTCCGCGTTTTTGTTTCTCTTCACGCACCACATCGAGTCGACCTTGAGCAAGGCGTCGCACAAATGACACTGCATCTTCTTCATTTTGAAGTTCAGTGCGCAACGAGCGCAGTTCTTGAAGTGTGAGCGATGCGGGATTCATTGCGTCAAAAACCTAGATCTCGAAAAAGTTGCGATACGCGTACTCTAGAGCCCACCGGAAACCGGGGGAAGGACAGCCACTTCGTCACTGTCTTGCAGCGCCGTCTCTCGATCTGCTTCTTCTCCATTGAGCCACACTCGACATGTTGGAAGTACCTCGGCAAATGGGGTTCCATAGCGCCCAATGGCAGCATCGAGGAGAGCGCCGACCGATTTTTCAGGAAAAGTATCGCTCCCGCACCCAGCAGCCTCTCGAGCCGATGCAAAAAGTCGCAAAGTTGCCATCAATGAGAGCGTACAGAATGAAATCTGTTGCCCTTTCAGCCAATAACCTGCAAGTCGTGCCTGAAACAGCTCCCGCTCGCCTTTTGCTCGTACGTCACGGGCAATCCGAATGGAATGCACTTGGGAAAATGCAGGGGCATGCCGATTCGCCACTCTCGCCAGAAGGTCGCAAACAAGCACGTAATGCAGCTCGCCGCCTCGGCGTCTTTGACCTCATCGTTTCTAGCGATCTCTTACGAGCAAGCGAGACCGCCAACCTCATTGCCGAAGAAATGGGCCTCAGCGTGCTCCCCCCACATCCAGGCTTACGAGAAATCAACGTTGGCCCTTGGCAGGGCCTCACTCGCCGCGAAATCGACAAAAAGTTTCCTGGCTACGTAGAACACGACATGCGTCCCCCTGGTTACGAACCAGATCATGAAGTTTTTGCTCGTGTCAGTAGCGCGCTATTCGATATTGCGCGCGACCACCCCGGGGCAATGGGGCTCGTGGTCACCCATAGTGGCATCATTCGTGTCATGCGCCGCACACTTGGATACCCCGATCAACGCAATCACCGCAACCTTGAAGGATGTTGGTTCACCTTAAATCTTGACGGGCGTATTGAAGTGTCGGACTCCGTCAATATTTTGCGCAACACCACCACTAGCGACACGCTATAAATCGCATGCGATTCGACGATTCGTATTCGCCCTCAGTGCGTCAACATGTCACATTGCTCACCATTGCGCGAACAAGCACTAATGCCTGTTATCGCTTCGCTCCACCATTTTTAGCAATCATTGCCCGCGGCTTCGATGTTTCCATTGCGCAAATGGGAATCGCATTGACCATTGCCGAGCTCACTGGTTTGGCATCGCCACTCATTGGGCATCGTGTTGATGCAATGACACGTCGTCGCGCTTTGCGACTCGGTCTTTTTGGTGTTGCCCTAGGAACACTCATCACTGCAAGTGCACCCCACCTTGCCGTTTTTACCTTGGGCATTATTGTTCTTGCTGCTTCCAAGGTGGCCTTTGATGTTGCCCTTGGTGCTTGGGTTGCCGACCACGTTCCGTGGAATCGACGCAGCAAGGTTGTTGGGTACACAGAAACATCGTGGGCCCTTGGCCTTTTGTTGGGCGTCACAACAATGGGGCTCATTACAGCGGTCACCAACTGGCGCGTTGCTTATGCAACCGGAGCCATTGCTGTACTCATTTTGGGACTCATCGTCAGCAATCGACTCCCCGCCGCCGATGATGCCATTCACGAACACAATGACGACCTCGAAATACATCTTGAACATGGCGTTATGCGTCGTGGAAGTTGGTATGCCATTGCCTCCTGCTTCACTCTGATGGGTGCAAGCCAATGCATATTTGTCACTTTTGGCCCATGGCTAGAAGACACCTTTGGATATTCTGCTGCAAACATTGCAATAGTTGGCTTTTCTCTCGGTGCCGTCGAATTTTTGGCATCAACATCGAGTGCGAAGTACACCGATGCGCTCGGCAAGGAAAAAAGTGTTGCCATAGGTGCCTTGCTCATGGTGCCAGCAGCGCTTCTCATTGCACTCGCAAGTCAGAACATCGTCACTGGTCTCATCGGCCTATTAGTGGTGCTCATGGGTTTTGAATTTGCTGTTGTCAGTTTGCTCCCACTTGGTGCTCAACTTGTACCTGGCAAACGTGGTCGCGGCATGGGGTTACTCATTGGTGCAGGAACATTGGGTCGCGCCGCAGTGTCAATTGCCGCAACACGCTTATACGACCAGCACGGCATACCTCCTGCTGCTATTGGCGCCGGGCTTCTTGCATTAGGAACAGTTCTTCTCGTTTCTCTGCACGCAAAAGTTGCTGAGAAGTATTAGTTACTCGGTCTAGCCGGCGTATCGGTTGGTAATAGGCAATCGTCGATCTTTGCCAAAAGCCTTTGTGCTCACTCGCACTCCTGGCGGGCACTGCCGCCTCTTGTACTCATTCATGTCAACGAGTCGCGCAATGCGACGTACCAGCACTTCGTCGTAGCCCCGCGCAATGATGTCACTTGCCGTGAGATCGAACTCAACATACATTTCCAAAATTGCATCGAGAACCTCGTACGCAGGAAGCGACTGATCGTCGCGCTGGTCTGGTCGCAACTCTGCCGATGGCGCTTTGTCGATAATGGCACGAGGTATAAGTGACTTACCTGCGCGTTCGTTTACCCATTCACAGAGTTCATATACCGTGGTTTTGAGAACGTCTTTGATAATTGCAAAGCCACCAACCGAGTCGCCATACAACGTGAAATAGCCCACAGCAAGTTCACTTTTATTACCAGTGGTCAGCACCATCCACCCATGCTTGTTCGACAATGCCATGAGAATCATTCCACGCACACGACTTTGTAAATTTTCTTCCGTGAGATCTTCGGCTTTGCCGGCAAAACTTTCTTCAAGCATCGACAAGTACGCTGCAAAAGCTGGCTCAATAGGAACTGACTGACATTGAATATTCAAGTTCTGTGCAAGTTCAAATGCATCATCTTTAGAACCATCGCTTGAATATCGCGATGGCATTGACACACCGTGCACGTGTTCAGCACCTAGCGCTTCAACGGCTATTGCAGCTACGAGCGCTGAATCGATGCCGCCAGACAAACCGATGACAACATCGGTAAAGCCGTTCTTTTGTACGTAGTCGCGTGTACCAAGCACTAATGCCGCATGCACTCGTTCCAATTCAGAACTTGCTGACTCTGCTTCGCGTGGTGCAGTAACACACACAACATCACCTAGCGCACTGACATCACACACTATGAGATCTTCTGAGAAAGAAGTAGCACGAGCTTGAATGACTCCGTGCGCATCGGCCACTAACGACCCGCCATCAAAAACCAGCTCGTCTTGCCCGCCAATTTGATTGACATATGCGACAACAACAGCATTGGTTTGGGCGCGGCTCGAAACTAATTCGTCTCGTTGAGTGGGTTTGTTGCGATGGAATGGTGAGCCATTAATGCTGATGCACAACTTTGCACCTTGTTGTGCTTGCTGCTCTGTGGGGTCACCTACCCATAGGTCTTCGCAAATAGATACCGCAAATGGGATTCCATCACACGTGAAAATATCTTGGATGCTGGGGCCAGGCGTGAAGTAACGCTCTTCGTCAAACACGCTGTAGTTCGGTAAAAGCTGTTTACGATAAATGCCAATAATTTTTCCGTTTTGTGCAACAGCGGCAGCATTGAAAAGAATGCGCTCTTCGCCGCCTTCAACTTGAACCGCAACTGAATCGACAAAACCAATAACAGCCATGCAGTTCCCCGTTGCTTCCACAACGCTGTTGAGTGCACGCATATTGTCGGCAAGAAATCCGGGCTTCAGCACCAGATCTTCCGGGGGGTAGCCCGTGATGGAAAGTTCGGGAAACGCCACAATGTCGCAACCAGCGCCAACAGCTGTTGCATATTCTCCCAATAGCTTCGCAACATTGCCCACCAGGTCGCCCACGGTGGGGTTGATCTGAGCAAGGCCAACTCTCACTGCTGAACCTGGCGTGAAGTGCCTAATTTGTGGGTTTCGAACACGTTCTCAGGCTACCGAACTCACTCTCACCCACGCACCTTGTATTAGGTAAGCCTTACATAAAAAGGGATGCTTCACACAGAGTTAACAATTGAGAAATGGAAGTGAAACTGCTTCTTGGCAACATAGAGCAATCACTTCTGGGCTTTGGCTCAGTACCACCCATATGGAAGGAACTGCCGTGCCATTTCAGGCCGAATACATCTGGATCGACGGTGTGAAACCCACACCTACATTGCGTTCAAAAACCAAAGTCATGGCTGACGACGAGAAGATCTCCGTTTGGGGATTCGACGGCTCATCAACAGAACAAGCTGGTGGCGAATCATCAGACTGCGTTTTGCGCCCAGTCTTTTCTTGCCCAGACCCTATTCGTGGTGGCAAGAACATTCTCGTGTTGTGCGATGTTCTTCAAGCAAAAGACGACAGCCCACACCCGACAAACACTCGTGCTGCATTAGCTGAACAAGCAAAGAAGTACGCCGACCAAGAAATGATCTACGGCATCGAGCAGGAATACACCATGTTGCGCCTTGATGGCACACCATTTGGTTTCCCTGTTGGCGGTTTCCCTGCTCCACAAGGCCCTTATTACTGTGGCGTCGGCGCAGGCCGCGTTGTTGGTCGTGAAATTATTGAAGAGCACACGCAGGCTTGCATCGATGCTGGTCTCATGATCTCTGGCACCAACGCTGAAGTAATGCCTGGTCAGTGGGAATTCCAAATTGGACCCACAGACGCATTAACTTGCAGTGACCACATGTACGTGGCGCGTTGGCTCTTGCAGCGCATCGCTGAAGATTACGATGTAGTCATCTCATTTGCTGCAAAGCCAATGAAGGGCGACTGGAACGGTGCTGGTGCACACACCAACTTCTCCACCAAGGCAATGCGCAACGACACCAACTTGAAGGCAATCACAGCAGCATGTGAAGCCCTCAGCAAGCGCGTCATGGAACACGTCGACCACTACGGCGACGACATCGCAAGTCGCCTCACCGGAAAGCACGAAACTGCTCCGTACAACAAGTTCAGCTACGGCGTGTCCGACCGCGGAGCTTCTGTACGTATTCCATGGCAGGTTGGCCGCGATGGCAAGGGTTACGCAGAAGACCGCCGCCCGAACGCAAACGTCGACCCGTACACCGTTACCCGTCTCATTCTTGAGACCGTATGTGGCGCCGCATAAGCGCTTCTCGTACATAAAAAGTAGCAACCGGGGGGCCAATGTGTCCCCCGGTTCGCATTTACGCCAAAAACAGGCACACTGAGGAGATGTCAGAGATGCTCGAACAGCAACGTGAATATGTTTTACGCACAGTGGAAGAACGCGGTGTGCGCCTCGTGCGGTTGTGGTTCACCGACATATTGGGCAACTTGAAGTCGTTTGCCATTAGCCCTGCCGAATTAGAAAATGCCCTCGAAGACGGAATGACCTTCGACGGTTCATCTATTGAAGGTTTCAGCCGTGTGCAAGAAGCCGACGTGCTTGCCATTCCCGACCCCAACACTTTTGAAGTGCTGCCGTGGGCCGACCCCAAGGGAACCGAAGCGCGTGTGTTTTGCAACATCCATAATCTCGATGGAACACCGTTCGATGCCGACCCTCGCCAAGTGCTGAAGCGCAACCTCGATGCCGCCGTCAAACTTGGTTATGCGTTTTATATTGCGCCCGACATTGAATATTTCTATTTTGCTCCTCCGCAAAAAGGTGAACTTCCTCAACCACTTGATGAAGGTGGTTTCTTCGACCTCACCACTTCCGACATCGCAACTTCATTGCGCAAAGAAACTATTCGCACTCTTGAAACAATGGGCATCCCCGTTGAATACAGTTTCCATGAAGACGCACCGAGCCAGCACGAAATCGATTTACGCCATACCGATGCTCTCACCATGGCCGACAGCATTATGACCTTCCGTCTTGCAGTGCGTGAAGTTGCTGCAATGCACAACGTACATGCAACCTTTATGCCAAAGCCTCTTGAAGGAGTGCAAGGTTCGGGTATGCACCTGCACTTGTCTCTCTTCAAAGGTGAAGACAACGCGTTCTACGACGAAAAAGACGCCTACAACTTGTCACCTACTGCAAAGTCATTTATGGCAGGTCTCTTGCGACACGCGGCAGAAATTACAGCGGTCACTAACCAAACTGTCAACAGTTACAAACGACTTGTTCCTGGTTTTGAAGCACCTGTACATATTTCATGGGCACGCAACAACCGCAGTGGCCTCATTCGTGTGCCGGTACCTAAAAAAGGCAATGCCATGGCAACACGTATTGAATACCGTTCGCCCGACCCTGCTACGAACCCATACCTTGCATTTTCCGTCATCCTTGCAGCAGGTCTGCGTGGCGTTGAGCAGGGCTACACACTTCCCGCCGAAGCCGATGCAAACTTATTTGAAATGAACGATGCAGATCTCAATAAATTGAGCATCGAACAGTTACCACAATCACTTTCTGACGCACTCAACATCATGGAACGTTCCGAACTTGTTGCAAGTGCGCTTGGCGAACATATTTTTGAATGGTTCTTGCGCAATAAGCGTGCAGAATGGCGCGGCTACAAAACACAAGTCACCCCATTTGAACTCAACCGTTACCTTCGGTCGTTGTAGGTCTTTTTTTCACAATGGAATTCATCGTTGTATATCCCGAACCGGCAAACTCTGACCTTGCCCGCACCCTCGACATGTCGGGGTACCGCTGGAAGGCTGTCTCGTCGCCCGAACAAGCTCTAGAGCACGAGCCCACCACGGGTTGGGCTGGTGCTGTGGTCAACTGCGAAGACAATGCCGAAGCAGCGTGGGCCTTTTGTCGTGCGCTGCGCAAACGTGATGCACTCGCTTGCCCCATCTTGGTTCTCATTTCTGGTGCTGAACTTGGGCAACTGGAGTTGCGCGATGAAAACTTCGACGATTTCTGCATCACCCCATTCCACCCACGCGAATTAGAAGCACGCTTGCGTCATCTCACCCATTCCGAGAGCGCTGTGGTACGCGCAGAGATGATTGACTATGCGGGTTTGAGTTTGAATCTCGAGACCTACCAGGCAACTTTTGAAGGCCAACCCCTCGACCTCACGTACATGGAATACGAACTCTTGAAGTTCCTTGCCCAGAACCCTGGAAAGGTATTCACGCGTGAAATTTTGCTGTCGCGCGTGTGGGGTTATGAGTACTACGGCGGTGCACGCACGGTTGATGTGCACATTCGTCGACTGCGCGCCAAGCTTGGCGAAGAACATGCCAACCTCATTCAAACTGTGCGCAGTGTGGGCTACCGCTTTGGGCAGTCGCGCTGGAA